>Ga0310695_10001424_pt1 | contig 56802 bp, 49 predicted proteins | sample RumenRJG_04DNA_FD_203882 | JGI IMG/M metagenome (GOLD analysis project Ga0310695, IMG submission 203882) | Bovine rumen microbial communities from Lethbridge, Alberta, Canada - RJG_04 (v2) (version 2) | ecosystem: Host-associated > Mammals > Digestive system > Stomach > Rumen | place: Canada...
CCAGGCATTAGAGGATGCAAAGCAGACACAGAGCGAGAAGGCGCAGGAATTAGAGAACGCGAAGGGGACACAGAGCGAGAAGGCGCAGGAATTAGAGAACGCGAAGGGGACACAGAGCCAGAAGGCGCAGGAATTAGAGAACGCGAAGGGGACACAGAGCCAGAAGGCGCAGGAATTAGAGAATGCGAAGGGGACGCAGAGCCAGAAGGCGCAGGAATTAGAGAACGCGAAGGGGACACAGAGCCAGAAGGCGCAGGAATTAGAGAACGCGAAGGGGACACAGAGCGATGCAGCACAGAGAGTAACGGATGCTGTGCAGAATCAGAGTGATGCAGCACAGAGGGTAACGGACGCGGTTCAGGCACAGAGCCAGGCAGCGCAGAAGATAGAGACTGCAAATGGATTAATTGAGAAGGGAAGTATTGCGCAAGGAAAGGTTGATAAGGCCACATCCGAGTATAATGATGCGGTTAAAGCAAGGGATGAGATTGTGGCTAACCACACAGCGGTTGCTCATACAGCAAACTGGTATAATGCCGAAGAAAATTATAAGTACATTGCGCTTCCTCTTGTAAAGGAGTATTTCAGGGGACATGAAATTGAAGTAGGAGATCATGAATTTACCTGGGCATTTTATCATTATTTTGAAGTAAAAATTGATGGAGTAGTACGTTATTTTGATTTCGATACAGATAAAAAGGGCGATAATATAAGAGTATTTGAAAGGTTTTGGGAGAAAGACGGGTTGGGGGTCTCCCATCTGAGTGGTGAGGGGGAAAGATTTACAAACCGTCAGGACTATATAAATGGTTATGATAGTGTACTTAATGAGGCCAATGATTTAGTTGATAAGAAAGAAAGAGCTAAAACATCAGTAGAGAATGAGAATAGGGATGCTATTGCTGCCGGTAACGAAGCAAAGAACCAATTATCCGATCTGAATGATAAGAAGCGAGCAGCCGATAAAGAGCTTGAGGACGCGAACGAGGCCAAGAGCGAGGCAGACACAGGAGTAGATAATGCAAGGAAAGCCAAGGGCGAGGCGGACACAGCCGTAGATAATGCAAGGAAAGCCAAGAGCGAGGCAGACACAGCTGTAGATAATGCAAGGAAAGCCAAGGGCGAGGCAGACACAGCCGTAGATAATGCAAGGAAAGCCAAGAGCGAGGCAGACACAGCTGTAGATAATGCAAGGAAAGCCAAGAGCGAGGCAGACACAGCCGTAGATAATGCAAGGAAAGCCAAGGGCGAGGCAGACACAGCCGTAGATAATGCAAGGAAAGCCAAGAGCGAGGCAGACACAGCCGTAGATAATGCAAGGAAAGCCAAAAGCGAGGCGGACACAGCCGTAGATAATGCAAGGAAAGCCAAGAGCGAGGCAGATACAGGAGTAGAGAACGCAAGGAAGGCCAAGAGCGAGGCGGACACAGCCGTAGATAATGCAAGGAAAGCCAAGAGCGAGGCGGACACAGCTGTAGATAATGCAAGGAAAGCCAAGGGTGAGGCGGACACAGCCGTAGATAATGCAAGGAAAGCCAAGAGCGAGGCAGACACAGCCGTAGATAATGCAAGGAAAGCCAAGAGCGAGGCGGACACAGCCGTAGATAATGCAAGGAAAGCCAAGAGCGAGGCAGACACAGCTGTAGATAATGCAAGGAAAGCCAAGAGCGAGGCAGACACAGCCGTAGATAATGCAAGGACAGCCAAGGGCGTAGCAGATACAGGAGTAGAGAACGCAAGGAATGCCAGAACCGAAGCGGGCAATGCCGAGTCAGCTGCAGATGATGAGGCCAAGGAAAAAGCCGCAGCCGAGGCAGAAAAACTCGCTGCCCTGAGAGTTGCAAGAAAGATCAAGGAGAGGGCTGAGCACGCGAGGGATGAGGTCGTTGCGGCGGCAAAGGAATTCCTGAGTGCGAAGAAGGTCCAGGGAGTTAATGCTGAACTTGTAGGAAAGCTTCAGGAAAAATATGAAGATGCATATAAGAAATATGGAGAGGCCAAGGCTGATCTCAAGGCTGCCGAGGATAAGGTAGCAGATATCCAGAAAACCATCGACAAGATGAAGGCAGATATGAAAAACATTCATGTTGTTGCTTCCTCCGGAGATGATACGGAAAATTCGGATGATGTACCGGGAGGCAATGTGGATGACAAGCACGGAGACAACGGTTCGGACAGCAATTCCGGAAACGACAGTGATTCAGGTTCCGGATCCGGACATCATTCAAAGCACGGTTCTTCGGATGCAGACAGTGATGCAGAAGGTGATACATCTGAGGGCGGATCTGATGCAGGAGCAGCTGATGGAGACACTTCCGGTATCGCAGCAGCAGAAGCGGGTACGCCGGCATCACAGGAACTTTCAGGTGATGTATTCTCTGCAGCAGCAAACGGGACTGCGCTTGACGGAGGACAGACATTAACAGCCAACGGACAGAATGATGGTGCTGCCGGTAATGCAGGCGATGCCGCAGGTACAGGAAATAATGCTGACGGCGGAGATCAGTCCGGAACAGGTAATTCAGATGGCGAAGGATTGCTTCCCAAGGCCGATGTACTCGGTGAAAGAGTGGCACCCATTACCCAGGCAGTAGAGGACGGAAGCTTCGACAGGAGCATGCTCTTTGATGAGGAAGCTAAAAAGATACCCTTCCCCATATGGTTCCTGTTCTTCGCGCTCGGAGCAGCGGGCGTAGGGATCTACCAGAAGGTAAGGTCACGCAGAAAGAACTAAACACTTGCTTTCAAATATTATAATTATATGAATGTTGCGGTTGTTGATGATATCAGGGAAGAGGTAGAGCCTCTTATCCTTTACCTAAAAGAATATTCCGTAATAAACGATCTGGAGCTGTCTATTGATGAATTTGATAAGGCAGAGGATTTTCTGATGGCCTTTCGTCCCTTCCGCTATACCGCGGTCTTTCTGGATATTTTCATGGAGGGCATGAACGGTGTGGAGGCGGCTCAGGAGATCCGAAAGAGGGACAGTGATACGTTTATACTCTTTCTGACCAGCAGCCTGGAGTATATGCCGGAGGCCTTTTCCATCCATGCATACGAGTATATGGAGAAGCCCGTGGTCAGAGAGAGGGTTTTTAAGGCCCTTGATGATATTCTGAACCGCACGACGGATCCCGGGGCAAATAAGCTCCTTAAATTTATGAGTAACCGCTGCGACGTCCAGATCCCCTATTCCCGCATTGTTACAGTAATTGCTGACGGAAACAGGCAGGAGATAGAGGATAAGGACGGGGCTGTGTACAAGACCAGGACAGGCTTTAATGAGCTTTGGGATACTCTGGGCAAGGATGGCCGTTTTCTTATGGTCTCCAGGGGTATGATCGTAAATATGGATCATATCATGAACTTTGAAAAGGGGGTCTGCTGTGTCATAAACAGCATCCGTATCCCCATCAGCCAGAAGAATCAGCCGGAGGCAGAGGAGACCTGGAGAAACTATGTTTTTCATAAGCTCCGGAATGAACACCGTGGTGTGACCTTATGAGTTCCTCCGCTTTTTTTGCCGATTTAATTACCTGGATCCCCTTTATCACGGCCGCAATGCTCTGTTTTCTCCCCATGAAGAACCAGCTTAGGTTTTCCAAGGGTAAAACAATAAAGATCGTCTCTGTTGTTTTTCTTATCATGATCCTCGTGCTTTCCGCAGTCGAAGTATACTTCGGTCTTTCCTATAACGGGATCACACCGTTTGCCTTTCTCATTTGTTTCATTGTATTCCGTTACTGCCTGAGCTGTCATATCAGCAAGGCTTTGTTTATGTTTGTCCTGTCAGGCGCTGCCACGGGGTTCTTAAATAATTTTTCAAACGGCTATGATGCGGTGATAAATCCCTTCTCCGATATAAATCACTTCAGTTTCAGAGCAGCAGTATTTCAGGCATTGATAAACGAGATCTTCCTTCTCATCGTCTGGCATCCCCTCAGGGTCTTTGGAAGGATGATGGTGGACAGGCTTAATCAGAACAGGATATGGTATACGGCAACCGGACTGATGTCTATCTTTCTTACTTACAATCTTTTCATTGTCCCCAGGCACTATGAAACGCTGCATGTACACAACGTTTTCCTGGTTTTCTGGCTCTCGCTCGTTTTGTTTTTTACCCTGATGATACTTCTCTGTATCCAGTTTTATTTCATAGTAACGGCAATGATCGAAGCGGCGGATATAGAGAATGAGAATAATATCCTGCAGATGCAGGAAACCCAGTTTAAGAAACAGCAGCGTTATCTGGAGGCGGTGGCAAAGGAGCGGCATGACTTCAAGCATACGGTGAGAACCATAAAGAGCCTTGCAGCCGAGGGAAAAACCGAAGAGATCGAAAGCCTGATCGACCGCTATATAGTTGATATGCCGGGTCTCACGGTGAAAGCCGTCTGTTCGAATCCCGCAGTTAATGCGGTTCTTAATTACTATATGGAGATCGCAAAGATGGAGAAGATACCGCTTAGCGTGGATATTTCCCTGCCGAAGGAAATGGATATTTCCGACAATGAGCTTTGCAGCATTTTCGGGAATATTCTGGAAAACGCCATAAATGCCTGCAGGGAAATAGAAGCATATAAGCGTTTTATCCGCCTTACGGCTGCTGTGAGGAATGACTACTATCTCTTTATCACCGCAGTAAACAGCTTTAACGGTACTCCCGAAATCGTAAACGGCACCTATTTTTCCACAGGCCACAAGAGAAACGGCCTGGGGCTTGTCTCAATCGGATCCATTGCGAGATATAAGGGCGGAAACGCTTACTTTTCGCATGAAGGATGCGAATTCTTTTCAAATGTCATGCTCCCTGTCAGGAGGTAACAGTTCATCAATGTCATCCTGAGCGCCAATGTCATCCTGAGCGTTTCATTCTTGTCATCCTGAGCGAAGCGAAGGATCTTCTACTGCCGGAGGAAAGATCCTTCGTCGCTGCGCTCCTCAGGATGACAAAATAGGCTCCGCTTCTCAGGATGACAAAATAGGCTGCTCCTCAGGAGGACAAAGTAACCACTCTTCCCGTTTACCCCAAAAAGTGATAAACTAGAACAGATTATAGAAAAATCTGAAAGAGGAGCATTATGTCAGCAAAAGGAAAACCCTATTATATTACAACAGCCATCGCTTATGCATCGGGAAAGCCGCATATCGGCAATACCTACGAGATAGTTCTGGCAGATGCCATTGCGCGTTTCAAGAGACAGCAGGGCTATGATGTCAGGTTCCAGACAGGAACGGATGAGCATGGTCAGAAAATAGAAGATAAGGCGAAGGAGGCAGGTATCACTCCAAAGGAATATGTGGACCGGACCGCTTCGGAGATAAAGAAGATCTGGGATCTCATGAATACCAGCTATGACCGCTTCATCAGGACCACGGATGAGGATCACGAAAAGCAGGTTCAGAAGATCTTTAAGAAGCTTTATGACCAGGGCGATATCTACAAGGGTTCCTATGAGGGGTTGTACTGCACACCCTGTGAGTCCTTCTGGACAAAGGCACAGCTTAAGGACGGGAAATGCCCTGACTGCGGCCGGCCTGTCCAGACAGCGCATGAGGAAGCATATTTCTTCAAGATGAGTAAGTACGCAGACCGGCTTATCGAGCATATTGAGACTCATCCCGAGTTTATACAGCCTGTTCAGAGAAAGAATGAGATGATGAATAATTTCCTGAAGCCGGGCTTACAGGATCTCTGTGTTTCGAGAACCAGCTTTAAATGGGGGATCCCCGTGGACTTCGATCCGAAGCATGTGGTCTATGTCTGGCTCGACGCACTGGCAAATTATGCCACGGGCATAGGCTATGACGCTGACGGAAACCATACGGAGATGTATAAGAAATACTGGCCTGCGGATCTGCATCTCATCGGGAAGGACATCATCCGCTTCCATACGATCTACTGGCCTATCTTCCTGATGGCAATGGGAGAGCCGCTTCCAAAGCAGATATTCGGGCATCCCTGGCTTTTGCAGGAAGACGGAAAGATGAGTAAATCAAAGGGCAACGTGCTTTATGCCGATGATCTTGCAAAGATATTCGGTGTGGATGCGGTGCGCTACTTTGTGCTCCATGAGATGCCCTTTGAGACCGACGGCGTCATATCCTGGGATCTGATGGTTGAGAGGTTCAATTCGGATCTCGCAAATACTCTCGGAAATCTGGTTAAGCGTACTATTTCAATGAGCAACCAGTATATCGGGGGAGTGATAGAGAATAAGGGCGTTTCTGAAAAGGTGGATGATGATCTCTATAATACCGTGCTGGGTACCCGTGATAAGATCGTAAAGGATATGGAGGGCTTGAGAGTAGCGGATGCACTTACCCATATCTTTAATCTCTTTAAGCGCTGCAATAAGTATATTGATGAGACAGAGCCCTGGATCCTCGGAAAGGATGAGGAGAAAAAGGATCGTCTGAGCACGGTTCTCTATAACCTGGCGGACTCAATAGTGATCGGGACTGCACTTTTAAGCCCCTTCCTGCCGGAGACCGCGGAGAAGATCCTGAAGCAGCTGAACACAGCTCTTCCCGGATTTGACGATCTTCACACTGCCGGGCGTTTTGTGAGCGGGACAAAAGTTACCGGGGATCCGGAGACCCTTTTCCAGCGGGTAAAGAATGAGGATATAGCGAAAGAGATAGAAAAGCTTTATCCTGCGAAAAAGGCAGAAAAGAAAGAGGAGAAAAAGGCTCCGGCGGCTCCCGCCTTTGACTTTGACAAGGCCCAGAATAAGGAAAATATCGTATTTGACGATTTTCTGAAGAATGAATTCCGGGTAGGCGAGATAATAGAAGCGGAGGCAGTGGAAAAATCCGAAAAGCTCCTTAAGTTCAAGGTAAGGATAGGCAGTGAAGAGAGGCAGATCCTTTCCGGGATAAAGAAATACTATCCGGAACCGGAGAAGCTTATAGGGAAAAAGGTTATGGCCATCACAAACCTTCCGCCCCGGAAGATGGCGGGCTTCGAATCACAGGGAATGCTTCTCTGCGCAGAGGATAAGGAAGGCAATCTTGCCCTGATGACCACCGATGACAAAATAGGCGCAGGAGCCGAGATCTCATAAATGAAGCCTGAAATAGTGACCTATCTCTCAAGGGATGAGGAAACAACCATATATGCCGAAAAATATGTTCCCGAGAAAGAGGTCAGGGGAATTCTGATCGTGGTCCACGGAATGAATGAGTACATCGGGCGTTACAGAGAGCTCTGTGAATTCCTGGCTCTTGAGGGCTATGTTGTTGCGGGACCGGATCATCTGGGACATGGACACACGGCAAAGGATTATCAGGGTGAATTCGGTTATTTTGCCGAGAATGACGGTGCTACCGTTCTCGTAAGAGACGTGCACAGGCTGAAGAAAATGATCGAGGAGGAGTATCCCGGAAAACCGGTTTTTCTCCTGGGTCACAGTCTGGGCTCCTTTATCGCAAGGAACTATATGGAGATGTACGGAAGCGGGATAAAGGGAGTTATCCTGATGGGAACAGGGAGCTTCAACAGCCTCATTATCCGTATCCAGCTTTTGTATGTGAGGCTCAGTGCTCTTTTCGGCGGATGGCATAAGAGAGACAGTTTCTGTACAAGGGTTTCTCTGGGGCGCTATGCCGGTCTTTTCCCGGAGGACGGCCCCTTTGGGTGGATATGCAGCAGGAGGGAAGTACGGGAGGAATCATCACGGGATCCGCTTATCGGAAGGGAGTTCACACTGAACGGTTATTACTGGCTTTCGGTGCTGATACTTCGTATGCAGGATAAAAAGCTGATCTCAAGGATCCCGAGGAGCCTTCCCGTTTTCCTTATGTCCGGGGAAAAGGATCCGGTCGGAGAAAACGGGGCAGCGATCCGGAGCTTATGCAGAGAGTATGAGGAGCTGGGCTTTTCCGATGTCTCCTGCAAGATCTATCCCGGAGACAGGCATGAGCTGTTCAACGAGGCGGACAGATACAACGTCTTTTTTGACATAATGGACTTTATGAAGAAGCATTCTTAAGCAGAAATGGGCTGGATAAGAGAGGTTAAAGAATCTGAATATCCCGATGCGATGGAGACCGTATGGAAGACCTTTCTCGAATTTGACGCCCCGGATTACGGGATGGAGGGGATCAATAATTTCAGGAAATTTCTTACTGACGAGACCCTCTACAAAATGTATCTGAACGGATATTACAGGGTTATCGGGTATTTCGAGGATGACAGGATAGAGGGCGTAGCGTCCATCAGAAATTCCAATCATATTTCCCTTCTGTTTGTCAACAGGAGGTACCAGAAAAGAGGGATCGGGACGTCTCTTTTAAATTATCTCTGCGGTTACTGCGCAGAGTATGAGGATCAGGAGGAGATCACGGTCAATTCGTCACCCTATGCGGTGGATTTTTACCGGAAATACGGTTTTCGTGAAACGGGTCCCGCCCGTGAGAGCGACGGCATAACCTATACGCCCATGAGGCATTCTCTTAAGAGGAGCAGATATCCGGGAGGAAAAGTGTGAATATATTAGTGTGTGATGATGACAGGGAAATAGTGGAGGCGGTCGATATCTATCTGACCCAGGAGGGATATGATGTTTTCAAGGCCTACGACGGTCAGCAGGCTTTGGACATCATAAAGAATAACGATATCCAGCTCCTCATTATAGATGTGATGATGCCGGTGCTGGACGGGATACATACGGTCCTTGAGCTCAGGAAGACCAGCTCGATCCCGGTGATCATGCTTTCTGCAAAGACCGAGGATACGGATAAGATACTGGGGCTTAACGTGGGTGCAGACGATTACCTTCCGAAGCCCTTTAATCCATTGGAGCTGGTGGCCAGAGTGAAAAGCCAGCTTCGCCGCTACACGAAGCTCGGCACCCTTGCGGAGGACGGATCGGACATTTTCAGTGTGGGCGGACTTTCCATAAATGACGCAGATAAGACTGTGACTGTTGACGGGGAGGCTGTAAAGCTTACCCCTATTGAATACAATATCCTGCTGCTTTTGGTGAAAAATGCGGGGAAGGTTTTTTCCATAAACCAGATTTACGAGAGCATCTGGAATGAAGATGCCATAGGCGCGGACAATACGGTTGCCGTGCATATAAGGCATATAAGGGAAAAGATAGAGATAAATCCGAAGGAGCCCAAATACCTGAAGGTGGTATGGGGAGTCGGATATAAGGTTGAGAAGCAGTGAAGGATAAGATCTTTTCCAACGGCAGAAAGGCTTTTCTTGTCCTGGTGGAGGAGCTCTTAGTCATTATGGCTGTCCTCTGTCTCACAGTTGCGGCGGTCTCCGTTACCAGGATGGATAATAATATCAGTATCATTAACCGTACTGCTGTTTTTGAGCGCTCTGATTTGTTCCGGAGTATGGTGGCGGACAGGATAGCTGAGATCGTGGAAAGCTCCAAACTGAAGAGCAATTTTGAGAGAAACGGGGAATTCTACGGCAGGAAGATAGTGGATCTGGCGGAATACGTGGAGGATGGCAGGATCTCCGGCCAGCAGAGCAGAAGTGTGGGCTACAAGCTTTCCGATCTTATCCACTGGAGCCGCAAGGGCTTGAAATATAAATACCGGGAAGACCGGGATGCTATAGCCGCCAACGCGGAGATGCCTTCCTCCTATGAAGAGGGAAGTTTAAGCGACTCGGAGGGTGTCACCATAGAGCTTGATGAAGAGTACTTTCCGGCGCATGGAAGATCATTATTTGACTATTCAAATGATAAGTACAGTGATGAGGATCTGCTGAAGCTTCTGGAACAGACTCTGGTGAAAATACAGGAGGACTACCAGGATTACAAGGAGCTCGGGGTTGAGCTTCGGAGCGACAATACGAATGTGCGCTTCTTCCTCACAGATTATGCCAATGCAAATATCTGTTCGAATATCGACACTGCGGTCTTTAAGGAAGACGATACCATAAAAACCTACAGGCAGTATCTCATACTGGATTCAAGGAAGCTGGAGTATGAGAGCAATATGTTTGTGACGGACAGTTATCTCTTTAATATGATGACGGCATACAGGGACAGCTTCGAGGGTAATTATTATCTGGAATTTGCGGTGGATACGGATTATCCCGTGACGGACTCCATAAGTGCCGCAAGGGATGAATATTACCGCTACCGCCCCGTAATGCAGGCGGCAACCATAGGAGCCGTGATATTCCTGATAGGAGCCTTTCTCTGTCTGGCAGCGCTGACTCTGGCAACGAGAAGCGAGACCGTAGGCTTTGACAGGATAAAGACCGAAATAGCGGGAGCCTTTTTTGCCATTGTGGGAATACAGGGGCTGCTGTTCTTTGCGGACAAAACCTGTGAGCTTAGAAACGTGGAGATAGAGGCGCTTTGTATGGCGGGTGCGGGGGCTGCGATCCTGAATCTTTTCTTTCTTACGGGATACTTCAGCCTGGTCAGAAGGATAAAGGCCGGGACGCTATACAGGGATAGCCTCACAAACTATATCCTGCAGAAGGTCGAGTATATTTCATCCGGCGCACGGGGACAATCCTCCGCATTATTCGTAATCCTCCGAACGGTGATCATGTTTGGATTTTTCATCGGATTAAATCTTTTCCTGTTTTATATGGGGACGAGTAACTACAATAACAGCTATTTTATCGCTCTGGCAGGCCTGGATACAGTCATTTTCATACTGCTTCTGAATTTCGCATTCCAGCGGCGGAGGATCCTCGCGGCAGTTAATGAGATCTGCAAAGGAAATACTTCGGAAAACCTGGATATTTCAGGGCTTAACGGAGAGAACGCAGAGCTGGGCAGAGCGATTAATTCTATGAAGGACGGGCTTTCCAGTGCCATGCAGTCCTCGATTAAAACGGAAAAGCTGAAGGCGGATCTTATCACCAATGTTTCCCATGACATAAAGACTCCGCTAACCTCCATAATAAACTATGTGGGGCTATTGAAACGCAGGGATATAGAGGATGAAAAGGCAAGGGAATATATTGATGTACTGGATCAGAAATCATTAAGGCTAAAAACCCTTACGGAGGATCTGGTGGAGGCATCGAAGATCACATCGGGCAATATTTCCATAGAGCCCGTGAAGCTGGACTTCGGAATGATGATCACGCAGATGGAGGGGGAGGTGGCCGAGAAATTTGAAGAGGCCGGTCTTACCCTTGTTACGGACGTTCCGGATGAAGAGGTTTATATTTATGCTGACGGCCGCAGGCTTTTCAGGGTACTTGATAATATCTACGGGAATGTGGCCAAATACGCAATGCCGGACACAAGGGTTTACGCGGATCTCAGGGCAAGCGACACAAAGGCTGAGTTTACGCTGAAAAATATTTCCAGACAGGCACTGAATATCGATGCCTCCGAGCTTACCGAGAGATTCATAAGAGGAGATGTCAGCCGTTCCACGGAAGGCAGCGGTCTCGGACTTTCCATCGCTGAGAGTCTGACGGAGCTGCAGAACGGAGAATTCACGATCGACCTGGACGGCGATCTGTTTAAGGTTATATTGGGATTTGAAAGGCTGAAATGAACAATAAGGACAATATTTCCAGTAAGGACATATGCAGGATCATCCTGGAGGCGCTGAGGCTCGTTGACAAGCGCCTTATCGATCATGGAGAGAGGGTCGCTTATCTGATATGGCGTATGATGGAGCATAAGGGCGGATACGAGGAATTTGAGCTGGCCGAGTATGCCTTTATCGCGGCACTCCATGATATCGGGGCCTTTAAGGTGGAGAGAGGCAGGGACGTGCTTGATTTTGATGTGGCACATCCTATGAAGCACTCTATTTACGGCTATCTTTTTATGAAATACACCTCTCCCATAGAGGAGCGCTCGAAGATGCTGATGTACAGCCATATTGACGCTTCCCAGCTTAAGGACGTGGAATTTGAGGGAAAGGAAGTGTCCGAGTTTATTCATCTGGCAGGCAGATATGACCTTTTCCACAATTCTCTTGGGGACAGGTTCGGTATACAGAATCTTCGGGCATATGAGGGGAAGAAATTCACCTCGAAAAATATAGAATTACTCGAGGGTGCACTGGTTAAATTTGATATTGAACAGAAATTCCGGGACGGCTCCTACAAGGAAGAACTGAACAACCTGTGGAAGGGACTGCTGTTCTCTGAGAAGGAAAAGCAGATCTATATCCGTATGCTCATCTATATTTCAGGCTTTAATGATGAGTATAATGTCATAAATACCATGACTTGCACAATGGTAGCATCGGAGATAGCCGGGAGGATGGAGAAATTCGATGAGGGGGAGATGAAGGAGCTTTTCCTCGGCAGTGCGCTGCATGATGTGGGTATGCTTGTGGTTCCGGAGGATATTATTTCCGCACCCAGAAGACTTACCGATGAGGAAATGGCAAAGGTAAGGGAGCACGTCTCCACACTCGAGCAGATCTTAAAGGACAGGGTCAGTGAGAATATATTGAAGATAGCCCTGGGACATCACGAAAGACTGGACGGCAGCGGGTATCCGTACGGCTGGAGGGTCGACGAGATGACGAGGGGACAGAAGGTGCTGCAGGTTGCGGATACCATAACGGCGCTTACCTGTGAAAGAGCCTATCATCCCGCAAAAAACAAGGAAGCAGTCATAAGGATACTGCAGGACGAAATGGATCATAATAAATTTGATAGGGAAGTGGTGATGACCTTTGTCAATGATTATGATAATATAATGTCTGTTGCAAAGAACAAGGCGGAAGAAATGCTTTCGATGTTCAAGGAACTGAAGGTCAGGTACGAAAAGGTAAAGAGTACACTGATGCGATGAAGATTCTTCACTTTGCTCAGAATGACATAGTAGTGAAAAAACAGCTTTTTTAGAGGAGGAAAGAATAATGGAAACAATGGATACGATCACAAAGGATACCACAATAGGGGATCTTCTTTCGATAAAGCCGGGTGCGGTTCCGGTACTTATGGAGATAGGCATGCACTGCATAGGCTGTCCCTCTTCAGCCAGTGAGACTATTGAGGAAGCAGCCATAGTACACGGTATGGATCCCAATGAGCTGGTGGAAAAACTGAATCAGGCCTGATCAGATCTCTGCAAGCATCTGAAGTGCGTTATTGCTGATTATCGGGGTGACGTGCTCATCAAAGTATGCCTGAACAGAGGGATTATAGGTCTCAACAACAGCATATTCGGTGATTATATTGCAGACCTTATTGAAAGTTTCCGGTGACAGTGACGATTTTCTGATTATCAGATAATACCTGTCGTCGGATTCTTCTTTGTACAGGGTATTCTGTCCGTCGTAAAGACCCTTTAATATATGGGCAAGGTCTATCAGCATATCCATATTCCTGAAGGCGTAGAGCTTCACAATGTCCACGGGAACAGTTATCTGGATATTATTATCTTCACGGGCGGCAGTATCGGGAACGCTCTCCGCTGTGGACACATCCTGCAGAAGATGCTGGTCGCCCTTCAGAACCTTATTTGCATTCTGAATAGTATCGTGGAGCTTTTTCACGAGATCTATCACATCATCCGCTCCGTAATTTGACACAGCGCTCACCGAATCGTCATTGGCATAGTTGTCATCCTTGAGATCCGGAGCGAATCTGGAGAACCTGGTATCCAGCTCCTCAGGATCCTCAACCTTTGTGATGACAAGGACGATGGCTTCTCCGGAAAGGGGAATGGCCTCTATCATCAGGGGGATATCCTCTGCCTCAAAGCCGAACTGATAGCTTGCCTGCTGTATCATATCCTTAAAAAAGCCCCTGGCCTTCTCCGTGCCATAAGCCAGCTCGCTGAGCTTTATCTTTCTTTCTGTGAGGTCGTTCTTCGTAAGAGTGCATCGGATCGTTTTATCATTGACCTTTTCTATTTTCATATGACGCACCTGCCTTCCTTAGGATCTGTTCATAAAAAAATCTTCACACTGTATAGTTATTTATGAACAGCTCCTTAGTTTTAGTTATCTTGTAAGTTTTATACCATTTTTTATATATAGTCAAGCGAAATGGCGACAAATTAGAATTTTTTAATAATTCGAAGCTGTTAATCTGAGGGCGCAGCCCGAAGAATCTTATCTTCAGGTTTGTCATTCTGAGGGCGTAGCCCGAAGAATCTTTGGTAATTGTTCTAAATTTAATACTTGCCATTTACCATTATTGATGTATAATTCTTTTCACGGGTCGGCTGACGAATCACATTTCTTCGGATGCGGAGAGGGGGTCAGCTACACTGCGGCTCAGGTCGTTTCATTCCGGTTTCCGGAAATTTTCCAAATGAACAAATGGCGAGTACTTTTTCTTTTACTTATTATCGGCATTTCCATGAAGAATCTTAACTTCTTAATGATCTGATCACTGCAGGATGCATCCAGTCAGTCCTTCCCATAATATTTATGAGGGTACCGGGGTCTATGCAGCTTTACGGATATATCACACTCTTCCTTATGCGGAGCCCCGGGAAACGCGGTAAACCGCAAATTATACCGGAAGGGGAAGAAAATGAATAATAATGGCAGTATTCATAGCAGTAAACTAAACCTGCTGTCCACCCTGAGCTATTACGCGAACAACGGGATCAGGCTTTTCGTTCAGAACGAGCCCCTGTCTCCCGAGCAGACCGTGAGGACAGTGATGGAAAGCGGGAAAAGCTATATGGCTGATTATGTCGAAGACGACAGAGGTCTTCTGTCGGAAATCAGGTTTGACAGGGTGGATGATCTTTAGGACTAAGCCCTGAAACGGTACAGCCCTTTGTACTTCTTATATCCACAGGCGCCCCAAATGCTGATGACTTGTACAGAGGGCTGTTTTACATAAGATGATTGTGATACAATACAACCTATGAGATTAGACGACAAGGATTTTGACGATCTTGAAATAGAAGATATAGAAACAGTAAAAAAAAGGGTTGAACGCAGGAGCAGAAAAGGGAAAAGGAAAAGCCGGGGAGGAACCGCACTGGTTCGTATACTCTTCCCTGTTATTCTGGGGCTTTTGCTTATCACCGGGATATTTCTGATATTCGTAAGAGGCTCTCTGGACGATCTGAAGGGTGTGGAGGTTAATGCAGATATTGCTTCACTCTTCGGGGGTCTGGAAGCAAATGAGGCCGGGATCGTACTTAATGACCGCTATGAAACGGAGTACAAAGCCTGTCTGGAGGGAAGCAGGGTATTCCTGCCTTATGACTATACACGTTCCGAACTGAATGACTGGTTCTATTATGACGAAAATGAGGGGATCGTGCTGTACACCACACCGGAGGGCACAGAAAGAACCGGGCTCGGAAGTGATGCAAAGATAATAAACGGCGTTTTCTGCCTTTCATCGGAGCTGGTAAGGAAATACACTGATCTGGAATACAGGGAGGAGCTTGACGCTGACGCACCCTATGTCTACATCCGGAATTCCCGGGACAGGTATTCATCGGCGGTAACTGCAAAGAAAGCGGCGCTCTACCTTAGCGACAATAAGAAAAGCGATGTGCTTTCCATTCTGGAAAAGAATGAACATGTCAGGGTGATCGACGCCGGCAGTGAATTTTCAAGGGTACAGGCAGCGGACGGTCTCACCGGATATGTGCTTAATAAGAGCCTGGACGACTATACGGATGAGGAGGACAGCGTTCCGGGGAATGTGCCGGAAATGGAATTCCCCTCAACCCGTTTCAATCAGAAGATCATACTCGGGTGGCATCAGGTTATGAATAAGGATGCCAATCAGGGTGTTTATGATATCCTGATCAAGGATTCATCCATTAACGTGCTTTCACCGACCTGGTACAGTCTAAAGGATACGGAAGGCGGGATAACGGATCTTTCATCGGGAGAATATGTGAAGGCGGCGCATGAAGCCGGAAAGCAGGTGTGGCCTGTTATCGACAATTTCAACTGCATGGACTTCAAGTCGGAAAGCGGATCCTTCGATGTTCTGAGCCATAGCTCGAAGAGACAGGTTCTGACAGAGGCACTTGTAAACAGTGTAAAAGAATGCGGAGCGGATGGTATCAACGTGGACTTCGAGAGACTGTCCGGTGAAACGGGCGTGTCCTTTGCCCAGTTTATAAAGGAGCTTTCCGTGGCTTCCCATAAAGCGGGACTTATCCTGTCGGTTGACAATTACGTTCCGGAAGCCCATTCCATGCATTATTACAGGGGAGTTCAGGGACGTGTATGTGACTATGTTGTGATCATGGGTTATGATGAATACAATGCGGCCTCATCCGAGGCAGGGCCGGTGGCCTCTCTTGATTTTGTGGAGAAGGGCATAGAGAAAACGCTGCAGGAGGTGGACGCCGCAAAGGTGATAAACGGGCTTCCCTTCTACAGCCGGGTATGGGAAACGAAGAACGGAGCTGTGGAAGGTACTCACGCTGCTCCGATGAAGGAAGCTTCGGAGCTCCTTTCGTCTCACGGTGTGACCCCGTCATGGGATGACGGTGCCGGCTGTAACTACGGAGAGTATGAGAGCGACGGAGCCCTTGTCAGGATATGGCTGGAGGATGAAGAATCAATGAATGCGAAGCTCAGTATTATGGACGGCTATCATCTGGCGGGTGCGGCCTTCTGGAAGCTGGGACTTGAGGATGAGTCGGTGTGGGATGATATAGCAGCTTATGCAGCGAACAATGCGGATAATGCAGATACTTCAGAAACTGCAAATACTGCAGATACTGCGGGTGATCAGGACGGAGCCTCCGAATGATGGAAACCAGAGTGATCAGAGCCTGGGGGGACGAGGAGCGTGACCGGAGCCTGATGGAAGAGGCAGGAAGGCTTATCAGGGGAGGAGAGCTGGTGGCGATCCCCACTGAAACCGTTTATGGTCTTGCGGGAGATGCCCTGAATCCGGCCTCCGCGAAAAAGATATACGAGGCCAAGGGCAGACCCTCCGATAATCCGCTGATCGTCCACATAGCGGAGAGGGCGGCGTTAGACAGAATAATTTCGGAGATACCGGAAAAGGCCGGAATTCTGATGGAGGCATTCTGGCCGGGACCCCTTACACTTATCTTTAAGAAAAGCAGTGCTGTTCCCCGGGAAACCACAGGGGGATTGGATACGGTGGCGGTCAGAATGCCGGTAAACCGTATCGCCGCTGAATTCATTCGGGCTTCCGGAGGATATATTGCAGCGCCCAGCGCCAATGCCTCGGGCAGACCGAGCTGCACCACGGCGGAGCATGTTTATGAGGATATGAAGGGAAAGATTCCCTTGATCATAGACGGCGGGGAGGTAGGCATAGGGCTTGAGTCCACCATAGTGGATCTTTCCGGTGACAGACCCTGTCTACTCCGTCCCGGGTATATCAGCTTAAATAGGCTCATGGAAAAGATCGGTGAGGTTGATACGGATCCGTCCATTGAGGGTGTAATGGATGAAAATGCCCATCCAAAGGCACCGGGGATGAAGTACAGGCATTATGCCCCGAAGGGCGAGCTGTACATAGTAAAGGGGGATCCGGACAGAGTCAGGGAGAGGATAAATTCTCTCTGCCTGGAGGGAACAAAGAAAGGTCTGAGAACTGCGGTTCTGTCTTCCGATGAGACAGTAAATGATTACAGGGCGGACATTGTCAGGTCCTTAGGTTCCAGGCAGGATGAAGAGAGTATAGCGAAGAATCTCTTTAAGGTCCTGCGGGATATGGATGACGAGGGAGCGGATCTTATCTATACAGAGGAATTTAACACCGCTGATATGGGGATGGCCATAATGAACCGCCTGATACGGGCAGCGGGACACAAGATCATAGAGTGTTAGGCGATCTTTATTATTGAAAGGAGCAATAAAATGACGGTAGCAATAGGAAGTGACCATGGCGGATACGATCTGAAGGAGTATATAAAAAAGCATCTTGAGGAACAAAATATTTCCGTAATAGATAAGGGCTGCTATGATAAAGAGTCCTGTGATTATCCCGTATACGGGCATGCAGTAGCTCATTCGGTTGCCGGCGGTGAAGCGGAAAGAGGGATAGTGATCTGTACCACCGGTATCGGCATATCGATCGCAGCGAATAAGGTTAAGGGCATAAGAGCAGCACTCTGCACGAATGAGCTTATGGCAAAGATGACGAGACTGCATAATGATGCCAATGTACTGGCACTCGGAGCCAATATTGTGGGCCCCGGGCTGGCAGCCGCCATTACCGACACCTTCTTAAATGAGGATTTTTCGGAAGGTGAGCGGCATATCCGTCGTATCAGAGAGATGGAAGAAGGTATCTGAATTTGAGATTCCGTAAAGCATTGAAAAAACTCATATTTTCGTCGATAGCCCTCACCCTTGTCTTTTCTGCAGCGGTAGGAGGGCTTTCACCCGTTTACGCCGAGAAGTCAACCTCGGAAAAGCTGGAGGAAGCTAAGAAGACCGAGGAGGAGACAGAGGACAGGCTGGATGAAACAGAAGACAGGCTGGATGACCTTAAGGATACCCAGAGTGAATTAAAGAGTAATCTTTCGGACCTCAATAATAAGCTTGAGAACGTATCGGACAGGCTCGGGGATATAGAAGAGGATATCCGGAAAAAGGAACAGGAGATCGATGATGCCGGTGCTGCCCTGGATGAGGCCGAGGAAGAGGCAAAAAAGCAGTATAAGTATATAAAGGCCAGGATACGTACCCAGTATGAGAAGGGGAAGGAAAGCTATCTGGAGCTCTTTTTCCAGACCTCGAATTTCAGTGATTTCCTGAACCGGGCGGAGTATATTTCCAGGGTCAATCAGTATGACCATGAAATGCTGGAGCATTATAAGGAGCAGATCAGCGAAATAAAGAAGCAGAAGGCTGAACTTGAAAAGGAGAAGACCGAGCTTGATTCTCTCCGTGAGGATGCCGCTGCAGAGCAGAACAGGGTTCAGGAGCTGGTTGACAATACCAGAAACTCCATTACCGCCTATGCAGGAGAGATTTCCGTTGCGGAGGCGGAGGCTCTTGCCTATGAGGCAAAGCTTATTGCGGCCAGAAATACTGTCAGTGCGCTTAAGGAGCAGCTGAAAAAGGAAGAAGAGCTGGCAAGGCTGTCCGAAAAGATGAAGAAACGTTCCCTGGACGAGGTGACTATAGGTGCAGGGGAGGAGGATATGCTGGCAGCGCTTATACAGTGTGAGGCAGGCGGAGAGCCCTGGGCCGGAAAGGTGGCAGTGGGAGCAGTTGTTATGAACCGAGTAATGAGCGGAGCCTTTCCCAATACCATTACCGGGGTTATCTACCAGTCGGGACAGTTTGAGCCGGTTACCAGCGGACGTTTTGCGATAGTCCTCTCCCAGGGGGCAAATGCCGAATGCTATAAGGCTGCGCGGGCTGCAATGAACGGCGAAAATAATATAGGTGAATGTCTGTTCTTCCGGACCATAGTTCCGGGGATCAAGGGTACCATAATCGGACATCATGTATTCTATCTTTACTGGACCGGCAAGTACTCAGGCTACGGAACAGCGGACGAAACTCTTGAAAATGCGAAGAAACCCGAAGATTCCGATGAGGAAGAGGAATATACGGAAGAAGAATCGGATGAAGAGGATGTTTCCGTAGATGAGGAAGAGCCTGAAGAGCAGCCTGAGGAGCAGCAGGAGGAAGAAACAAATGATGATGAAGGCGGGGAAGCTGTAGAGGAAAATGACGCCTGAGTAAAATTTTCCGGAAATTTTGATCAGGTGCTGCCATCTTTGAAGCTGTATTCGTATATACTACTGAAGGACGAACAATGTCATCCAGAGCGACAGCGAAAGATCTTTCAAAGAGCAATGTCATCCTGAGCGCCAGCGAAGGATCTTTCCAGGAACCCTTGTCATCCTGAGCGATAGCGAAGGATCTTTAACAAGCATTATAAGAGAAAGGACGTACGAATATGAGGGATAATAAGAATATTGATAAGATCGAAGACACAGAGCTTGAGAATGTAAGCGGTGGTATGATCATTATGAATGATCTTGTCCACAGGGAAGGAGAGAATAACGTAAATCCACAGAATGCCATTATGAGCGGTGATACAAACGTGGATCCTCTTCTCCTTGGGGGAAAGAAGACAGTAGTTGGAGGAAACAGACCTCCTGAAGTCGGTAAGGTAACGGGACAGGAAAAGGGATTACTGAATTCCGGCGGACAGTGGGCGTGAAAAGCCTATACCCGCATGGTTATTTCCCGGGTCAGACTTTCAAAATGACCGTCATATATTATATTCAAAAGCTTGGATAAGGAGCGGAGAGCACGGCGCACATCGAGTTCATCGAGTGTGCCGGATTCCAGCGCCTGTTCGAATTCATCCAGATCAACGACTTTCACAAAGCCGTCCGGCATAACGATCACATCTGCCAGAAGATCTCTGAAAATATAGGCATTGTCGCTTTCCCGGTACTCGTAGTCTATGATGTCGCAGTACCAGTAGACAAGGGAATTGTCAGAACGAAGAAAGCGGCTTACCTTATAGCCTTCCTGCAGGAAGTAGCATGAATACCCGTGGTCAAATTCATCCTTGGGATGCAGTGTATTCCAGGAGGTTACGATTATTCGCTCATTGGCATAGATAACGATGTCATCCTTTAACGGAATGCACTCCTCGGGTATTATGCGTTTCCTGTAGAGTATAGGCTTATCCATTACTTATTTTCCTGAAGATGCGCTTCCTATCCGGACAAGAGCCCGGTAGAGCTTGGCCTGGGCACGTACTCTGGCTTCAGCATCAAGCTTTGCATCATTCAAAGCCTTCTCGGCCTTTTCCTTTGCGGCTTTTGCCCTGTCCAGATCTATTTCATCACTCCATTCCCAGGTTGTGGGGAGAACACGGCAGGTTCCGTTCATCACGGAGAGCATGCCGCCGATACAGGCAGCCGTTCTCTCGGTTCCGTCCTCCATAACAACATGGGCTGTGCCCATTCCGATGGAGGTACAGTAATTCATATGCCGGGCAAGTATTTCCACATCTCCCGCTATGGTTCTAAGAAGCAGCTTCTGGACATTTCCGGAGAATTCCGGTCCGTCCATTGAAACCACATCAAGCTGATAGGCAGACATAGGTCAATCCCCCTTACTTCTTTGCTTTCTCAAATACCTCATCTATGGTTCCGACGAGAAGGAAAGCACTTTCGGGAAGCTCGTCGCACTCGCCGTCAAGGATCATACGGAAGCCTCTTAAGGTCTCCTTTAAGGGAACATACTTGCCGGGAAGACCGGTAAACTGTTCTGCCACAGAGAAGCTCTGAGACAGGAAGTTCTGTATCTTTCTTGCACGGTAAACCGCCTGCTTATCCTCTTCGGAAAGTTCGTCCATACCCATGATGGCTATGATATCCTGAAGCTCTCTGTATCTCTGGAGAACCTGCTGCACGCCCTTGGCTATCTCGTAGTGATCCTTACCCAGAATATCCGGAGAAAGGATACGACTTGTGGAATCAAGCGGATCAACAGCCGGATAAATTCCCTTGGAAGCAATATCACGGGAAAGAACCGTTGTTGCATCAAGGTGGGTGAAGGTTGTAGCGGGCGCGGGGTCCGTAAGGTCATCTGCGGGCACGTAAACCGCCTGAACAGAGGTGATCGATCCCTTCTTCGTGGAAGTTATACGCTCCTGCAGGGCACCCATTTCCGTAGCAAGTGTGGGCTGGTAACCAACGGCCGAAGGCATACGTCCGAGAAGTGCCGAAACCTCGGATCCTGCCTGTGTAAATCTGAATATATTGTCAATGAAGAGGAGCACGTCCTGATTCTTTACATCACGGAAATATTCCGCCATGGTTAGTCCGGAAAGTCCGACTCTCATTCTGGCTCCGGGGGGCTCATTCATCTGGCCGTAAACAAGCGCTGTCTTATCCAGAACCCCGCTTTCGGTCATTTCGCCGTAAAGGTCATTTCCTTCACGGGTACGTTCTCCAACACCGGTAAATACCGATATTCCGCCGTGAGCCTTTGCAACGTTATTTATAAGCTCCATTATAAGGACTGTCTTTCCTACACCGGCACCACCGAAGAGTCCGATCTTTCCGCCCTTTGCGTAAGGGCAGATAAGGTCTACCACCTTTATGCCTGTTTCAAATATTTCGGTGGCAGGCACCTGATCTTCAAAGCTTGGAGCGGGGCGGTGTATGGCCCAGCGTTCCTTTGCTTCGGGAGCGGGTTTATTATCAACCGGTTCTCCCAGAAGGTTGAATACACGTCCGAGACATTCCTCTCCTACGGGAACGGTAATGGGGCCGCCTGTATCGACAGCGTCAGTACCGCGGACAAGTCCGTCTGTAGAACTGATGGCAATACAGCGAACCACATCGTCACCTATCTGCTGGGCAACCTCTGCCACAACCTTCCGGCCATCCGCCTCTATTTCTATGGCATTTTTCAGGTCGGGAAGCTCTCCCTCAAGGAAACGGATATCCAGAACGGGTCCGGTTATCTGTATTACCTTTCCAATGTGTTTTTCACTCATGATAACTCCTTTTGATTCATAAGATTCTTCGCTTCGCTCAGAATGACAATGTATGTCATAGCTCTTCCGCGCCGGCAACGATCTCTGTGATCTCCTGCGTGATACCTGCCTGACGGGCACGGTTATAATAGAGATTCAGCTTTTCGATCAATTCTTCGGCATTGTCTGTAGCGGCTTCCATAGCGGTACGTCTGGCGGCCAGCTCACTGGCAACAGAAACGTTGATCCCCGAATAGAGAAGCCCTGCCAGATACTCGGGAACTATCTCATTGAATACGGTCTCACTGTCCGGTTCGTAGAGGATAAGATCCCTGGGTCTTTTATATTCTCTGGTACCGCCGGTTTCTATGAAATCCGAAAGAGGAAGCATGGAGCTGGCCTCCGGCACCTGGGAAAGCATGGAAATAAAGTTCGTATAGCAAAGGAAGATATGCCCGAATTCTTCATTGCGGTATGCCTTGCATATCAGCCGTCCGAGCTCAAAGCAGTCGTTTATGCCTACACGCGCGACCTCGGCATAAGCCTCGGTATAAATGGGGACATTGTGATGCTTAAAGTATTCCACGGACTTCTTTCCGATGGGAAGAACAGTGATATCTCTTCCCTTCGTCTCACTCTCCATAAACTTAAAGAGGTTTGAATTGTATCCGCCTGCCATTCCCCGGTCACCGGCAATGACGATATAAAGCCATTTCTCATTGTTCCCGGGTTTTGTGTAAGGGGAACCGAAATCCAGATTTCCGTGGGCAATGTCCGTAAGCGTATCCTTCAGTGTTTTCAGATAAGGTTTACTGGCATCCGCTTTTTCTTTGGCTTTTCTGAGCTTTGAAGCTGCCACCAGCTGCATGGCCTTTGTGGTCTGCATCGTGGTTTCCACGCTCTTGATCCGGAGCTTCACAGCCTTCATATTTGCAGCCATGTAGTTCCTCCTTTAAGCCGTTTTCTTTTTAATGAAATCTGCAGTATAGGTATCGAGGGCGGACTTAAGCTTCTCCTCGGCCTCACCTTCGAGCTTGCCGGTCTCTCTGATCGCAGACATTGCTGCCTTTCCGTCGGCATCGCTGTCCAGGAATTCAAAGAGTCCTGCCTCGTATTCCTTGATATCGGCAACGTTTACATCCATAAGGATATTATTTATAACAGCGTAAAGTATGGCCACCTGCTTTTCAACGCTGACAGGCTGGCTCTTGTCCTGCTTCAGAACCTCCACTATACGTTCGCCCTGTGCAAGACGGGACTTGGTGTCCTCGTCCAGATCAGAACCGAACTGCGCAAAGCTCTGCAGCTCTCTGTACTGGGAATAAACCAGCTTCAGTGTTCCCGCAACCTTCTTCATGGCCTTTATCTGCGCATTACCTCCTACACGGGAAACAGAGATACCTGGGTTAACGGCAGGCATGATGCCTGAGTGGAAAAGCTCTGTTTCCAGGAATATCTGTCCGTCCGTTATGGAGATAACGTTGGTAGGGATATAGGCTGAAACGTCACCCGCCTGGGTTTCGATAACGGGAAGTGCTGTAAGTGAGCCGCCTCCCTTTTCATCTGAAAGCTTGGCTGCACGCTCCAGAAGTCTGGAATGCAGATAGAAAACGTCTCCCGGATATGCCTCACGGCCGGGGGGTCTGCGGATAAGAAGCGAAAGTGCCCTGTAAGCAACCGCATGCTTTGAAAGATCATCATAGATGATGAGCACGTGCTTACCTTTATTCATAAAGTACTCGCCCATAGCGCAGCCTGAATAGGGAGCAATGTACTGAAGAGGACTGGGCTCCGAAGCGGTAGCTGCGACTATGATGGTGTAATCCATCGCGCCGCCTGCCTTCAGATCAGCTGCAAGGCTTGTTACGGTGGATCTCTTCTGCCCGATAGCCACATAAATACAGATGACATCCTGTCCCTTCTGATTCAGGATGGTATCCATGGCGATACTGGTCTTTCCCGTCTGACGGTCACCGATAATAAGCTCACGCTGTCCTCTTCCGATAGGGATCATGGAGTCGATAGCCTTGATTCCAGTCTGAAGGGGTTCCTTAACGGGCTGTCTGTCGATTATTCCGGGAGCCGGTGACTCCACGGGACGGTACTCGTCAGATTCTATGGGACCCGCACCGTCTATGGGCTGTCCGATGGCGTTTACTACACGCCCGATCATTCCTTCACCCACGGGAACGGAAACGACCCTGCCCGTGCGCTTTACGGTCTGACCTTCATTGATTCCGGTGTCTTCACCGAATAAAACTGCTGAAACAACTGTTTCCTCGAGGTTCTGAGCCATTCCGAAGGTGCCGTTCTCAAATTCCAGAAGCTCTCCCGACATACAGCTCTGCAGCCCGCTGACACGGGCGATACCGTCTCCAACGGTCAGAACCGAACCGGTTTCATTCTGGATAATGGCGCTCTGATAATTCTTTATCTGGCTTCTAATGACCTCGGATATCTTTTCCGGTTTTAATTCCATTACTAGTCTTCTCCTATATGACTGTCTCGTCTACCCTGCGTTTAAGCTCATTTAAGCGTCCCTGAACCGTGCCGTCATAAAGCTTGTCATCCACAAGAACCTTTATGCCGCCAAGCACCGCAGGATCCTTTTTTTCTGAAAGGATGATCTTCTTACCTGTGATCTTCTGAAGCTTCTCGGTAAGTTTTGTGCGTTCATCGGCACTCAGGCCGTTGGGGCTCACCACCACTGCGTCGCTGATCCCGTGCTCATCATTGTAGAGCTTGCGGAAGGTTTTGAAGCAGGCCGAAAATTCCCGTAAGATCCCCTTTTCCGTAAGGATCTTTATGAAATTCAGAAGGTAGGTGTGGATACTGTCCGTGAAGGCTTCATCCAGTAAACCAAGACGCTCCTTTTTCGGAATGGAGGGCTCGGATAAAAGCCTGACATAATCAGGGTTCTCACTGAATATACCCTTTACGGTCTCCATCTCCGGGAGAATGCGATCCGTGAGGTTTTCGCTGCGGGAGAGATCATAGAGGCTCTTTCCGTATATTTCTCCGGCTTTTGTCATGATGCCTCCCCGACTTTGCTTATGAAATCATCAATAAGCTTTCTGTGATCCTCTTCCCTGATTTCTTTTTCAACGACCTTGCCTGCGATATCCATGGCAAGTCCGCCGATCTGATCCTTGGCTTCGTTGATCGCCTTCTTTTTTTCCTGTTCGATGTCGGCCTCAGCCTTTGCCTTTATGTCATGGGCAGCAGTTTCGGCATCCTTTATCATCTTGTCCGCCTGATCCTGTGCATCTTTCTTGGCATCAGAGATTATCTTGTTTGCTTCGGCCTTTGCGCCGGCCATCTGACCTTCATATTCCTCGCGTATCTTGTCGGCGTCAGCCTTTGCTTCCCTCGCGTCGCTTATCTCCTTATCGGTGAGAGCCTGTCTCTTTGCAAGGATCTCATTTACCGGCTTGAAAAGGAAGCGCTTTATAAGATACATCTGGATGAACAGGTTAAGAATCTGTGCAATGAACGTCCAGGGTATGATCGTTACTAAAGGCTGTGTTTCCATAGATTCTCACTTTCTTTCCTTACTGAAGATAACCCATGAACATTCCGGGTGCAACGAAGATAAGAAGCAGACCGGTAACGAAACCATAAATACCTGTGGTCTCTGCGATGGCGCAGCCGAGAAGCATGGTGCTTGTCACATCACCCTTACACTCGGGCTGACGTCCGATTGCTTCAAGCGCCTTTGAAACTGCGTTACCTTCTCCTATACCGGGTCCGATACCCGCGATAAGAGCGGCTCCTGCACCTATGCCGCAGCCGGCAAGTGCAATACCTCTTGCTAATAACTGAAAATCACCCATTATTGTTTTCCTCCTTATTAAAAATGTGATTTTTTTATTTACTTTATGAAAGATTCTTCGCTTTGCTCAGAATGACACTGCGGACATCCTATGTAAGATTCTTCGCTTTGCTCAGAATGACACTGCGGACATCCTATGTAAGATTCCTCGCTTTGCTCAGAATGACACTGCGGACATCCTATGTAAGATTCCTCGCTTTGCTCAGAATGACACTGCGGACATCCTGAGGGCGTCAGCCTTCTTTTGTCATCCTGAGGGCGTAGCCCGAAGGATCTTTTTACCCTTCAGCGGCATTCGCGATGTACATTATCGTCAGCATCGAGAAGATAAACGCCTGCATAACCCCGGTGAACCAGTCAAAATAAACCGACAGGATGGCGGGGATACCCACATCCAGGAAGGGGATGGCCGCCAGAGTGGCGTTGACGTTTATCAGCAGGGCGGAAGTGGCAACCGCAAGGCTTGCGTAAATCAGACCGTTAATAACGATACCGGAAAGAATGTTTCCGAAATGACGGCAGGCCATACTGACGGGGGTGGCGAGCTCCGAAAGGATGTTGAAGGGAGTCATCACAGGGATAGGCTCGGTAAAGCCCTTCATATATCCGAGGATACCGCCGGCTTTTATCTTCGCGTTGGTGATCATTATGAATACCACAACAGCCCAGGCAGCTTCTGTTGAAAGATCCGCCGTAGGACTGCGGAGGCCGACAAGGCTTATCAGGTTCGAAATAACGCTGGTGGTAAACAGGGCAGCGACAAAGGGGATGAGCTTGTCGAATCTGTTCGAGCCCGTGTTGTTACGGACAAAATTATTGGCAGTTTCCACCAGCATCTCCGCGATGGCCTGCTTTTTGGAGATTCCCTCAACCTTCATATTTCTGGTAAGGAAAATACAGAGGCCTGTGATAATGATCATAACGATCCAGCTCACCACAAGGGTTTCATTGATGGTAAAGTCGCCGAGAACGGGAATTCCCGTGGGTATACGGGCAAATATTTTTGCACCGTTGATCTCAACATTCATTTGGTTTCAATGCCTTCCTTTCTTTTCTGGAATATGCCCCGGCATTTGATGAGAATACTGGGTACGAAAAGCGGGATGATCCCCATTGCCCCGTTAAATACGGGAAGTGCGAAGCTTAAGACCACCCAGAGAAGCTGAAGGAGCATCCGGTTCCTGTAGCTGAGCGACATGACACTTCTTGCACGGCCTTCATCTTCAATGGAGGTTACCTTCTGCACCGTCACTGCCATCCAGAAAAAATTCAGGACAGCTACGGCGCAGCCGATGACTCCGCTTATGATCACCTTCAATCCGAAGGGTATCTGTTCCGGAAAAAATCTGTTCAGTATAAAAAACAGAAGCAGACAAATAACTGTGGCAATCACGCAGCCACAGGAGATAAACAGTGTCTCCTTTTTGACTGCTTCCTGTAATTTCATATGTTTAACCTCTTTAGATATGGCGGTTAAAATAAACGCCTTTTCTGCGGATCTTTTTGCCGCCCTGCTTTCCTTCGGTCTTACTGACATAGAGATAGAACTTGTACGCAGTCATAAAGGAAGCACCGAGCCCCAGAATAAATCCGGGGATAAAGACCCAAGCACCTGTGATATTGTGGGATACCAGAAGATAACACCCCAGGACACAAAGGATAACAGGCATCATAAGCGAAAGACCGAACTGCCCGATGAGGGCGAGATTACCGAATATCCGTAATCGTCCGTTGATTTTTCCGTTATCCGTAAGACCTACCTCCGCCAAACAAAACCACTTTTCCTATTGTATCCTAAGGGAAATTTTTAGTCAACGACAGTTGAGAAGTTTTATTTGCTGATTTATACTCAGTATGATATGAAGGAGATAATAATCAAGGCAGCGATATTCATTACATCTTTTCTGATATCACTGTTTATCATAAGCTCAATAATGAACCGCGGAACGACGGATATGACCGTGGAAATGGGGGAGGCCAGCCTTCCGGTGGTCTCGGTGGTTGACGGAGACCGGGAGATCAACCGGATGTACGGGATCAGGAGTACTGTGGAGCCGAATATGATGCGGGATACCCTGACTCCCTTAAATGAAGGAAGAAGCCTTGAAATATATATCAGTAAATACGGCAACCGTCTGAAGGAAGTGGCATATGAAGTCAGATCCCTTGATGCGGAGAGGCTTATCGAAGATACGGAGATACTCGATTATATTGAGGATGAGGACGGGATAAGCGCCAGACTCAATATAAAGGATCTGATAAACGACGGAAAGGAGTATATCCTTGCCGTAAGGCTCACAAATGAGCAGGGACAGAAAATCTATTATTATACGAGGATCATCCACGATACGGAGCTCCATGAAAAGGAGATACTGGATTTTGTCCGGGATTTCACGGACAGAACCTTTGACAAGACTGCAGCGAGAAGCCTTACCACATATCTGGAGAGTGATTCCAGCGGAGATAATTCCACATATCAGTTTGTGAACATCCATTCAAGCTTTGATCAGATAACATACGGGAATCTGGCTCCGGAAAAGCCGGAGACGGTCCGCACGGATATACTTGAAATGGATGATTCTACCGCATCCCTTAAAAACAGCTTCTTATTGAAAAGAGGGGACGGGGATGATGCGGTATTCTATGATGTTAGTGAGTATTTCAGGGTGCGTTATACGGAGAAGCGCATATATCTCTTAAATTACGAGCGTACCATGGAAGAGGTTTTTGATCCCGGCTCCGAGGATGTTTTTATAAGCGACAAGATAGTACTGGGCATTTCGGATCCGGATATTGTCATGGAAGAGAATGAGGACGGAGGAGTGGTCGCCTTTGTGCAGAACGGCTCCCTCTATGCATACAGAAATTCGGATTCAAAGGTGATACGGGTTTTTTCATTTTTTGATAAGGGGGACGATGACGAAAGAAACCGGAATAGTGATCACGGAGTAAAAATACTGCAGGTGGACGAGGCGGGTAATATTTCCTTCCTGATATACGGATATATGAACAGGGGGCGGCATGAGGGAGAAACCGGGGTGTCGGCCTATTACTTTAACAGTGCGTTAAACCAGATAGAGGAGGAGGTTTATATCCCTTATAAGCGTTCATACCAGTTCCTGAAGTATGAAATAGAGAAATTCTCCTATTCGCCTGACGGAAATAAGCTGTACCTGTATCTGGGGGGCAGGCTTCTGGACATCCGTCTGGATGAGAAGAAGGATTCCATTATGGCCGGAAATATATACTTCGATTCCTTTGTGGTTTCAAAGAGCGGAAGGACAGCGGCCTGGCAGGCAAAGAATGATTCGGGTATATTTGTCTGCGATTTCAATAGCGGGAATATCCGGGAGATACTGGGAGATCCCGGTGTGACTATAAGGGCTCTTGGCTTCCTGGGAGAGGATCTGGTTTACGGCTCATCAACGGGAGAGCATTCCATAGAGAGCCGGATAGGCGTTTCTATGGACTCAATGGAGAAGATCTACATCGAAAGCAGTAACGGGGAGCTCCTAAAAACCTATTCGAAGGACGGGATCTATATTACCGGTGTAGAGGTGAAAAATGATGAGATAAGCCTTTCGCGGATCACGATGGAGGAAGGGGTAAGCGGCAATTTCCTGAGTATTGACCCCGATATGATCGTGAATAATGACCCGGGAACCGGCGACAGGAATGCGGTCATTACGGTTGCTACCGAGGAACTGGAGACCATAACCGAGATATCCCTTGCGGGTCATATCAGGACCTCCTCAGTTCATGTGGTATCCCCGAAGGAGGTTCTCTTTGAGGGTGACAGGACCGTGGAAATAAAGGATGACGAAGACAGCAGCAAAATGCTGATGGTTTATTCAAGAGGAGGGATAGACGGGATCTGTGAGTCCGAGGTCAGAGCCGTGAATCTGGCAGATGAGCGCGGAGGTGTTGTGGTCAAATCCACAGGCAGATACCTGTGGCAGAAGGGAAACAGAGCTGCGGAGAAAAATCTGAATGACATTACTGATCCTCCCATTTCGGAAAGTCAGGATGAGCAGTTTACGGCTGTTCTTTCCGCAATACTTAGTCATGAGGGAGTCACCGCGGAGCCTGAAGAGATAGCAGGGCTGGAAGGCAGTCTTGTGGACATTATAGAAGAGGAGATAGACGGATCCGATGCCCTGACACTGGGAGGCTGCTCTTTAAGCTCGGTTCTCTATTATGTGAGCATAGGAAGACCGGTCGTTGCCGAGGTAGAAGGCGGAAATATTGTAATGATCGTGGGATATGACCCGAAGAATACGGTGATCTACGACCCCTCTACAGGCAGTATTTACAAAAAGGGAATGAATGACAGTACGGAATGGTTCGCTTCCCACGGAAACGAATTTGTGTCATACGTCGTCTGAGGAGCTACCGTCGCCGGAGACGCCGCTGCTCTCCCGGGAAATGTTCTCATCCGAAGTGCTGTCCACCAATGAGGTGCTGTCGAAAAGCCGGTTTTTCACGGGGGTAAGGGCGGTATAAAGCGCAACACCGAGGATACCGCAGGAGATAACCTCGCCTGCTCCGACCGTCAGCATAAAGAAGGGGATGCTGCCCGGAAAATCGTATACGAATTTCAGCACAAAGGGTATTATCACTGTGTTTGAAATGATAGGCGGAAGAGCCGCTATCGCAGGAGATTTCTTTCTCAGGGCATAGGTTCCCACGGCACCGATAAGGGTCGCTATGCTGCCGAAGACCACGTCAAAGGGCGCACAGCCCGTTATCAGATTGCTGATAAGGCAGCCCGCGAAAAGCCCCGGAATGGCGGCAGTTGTAAATACGGGAAGAATGGTCAGCGCTTCGGATATACGGATCTGGATCACGCCGCTTGCCAGATTAAAAGCAGAAATAAAGACCGTCAAAACCACGTAGATCGCAGCGATCATAGCAGACCGGGTCAGAAACAGTATACCTTTTCCGGATCTATCCATTTGTCAGACCTCTCCATTTCTGTATCTTGCTACCAGAGACTGTATCCTGGTATTGGGATTCAGGAGGTCGCTAATAGAAGAATCATGGTTTAATGTATCGATGATAAAGGCAATATATTTACTCATATCGCAGGAAATATACCACTCTCTTTCCAGCAGCTCGGGAGACTGGTAGATGCAGTTTGTGGTGAGTACTCTGTGAATCAGACCGCTTTCAAAGGCTTCATCAAAGCTCTTCAAGCCGGAGGTAAAGAGCCCGAAGGTAGCCATTATGAATATCCTTCCGGCCTTTCTTTCCTTTAGCTGCTTTGCGACATCAAGTACACTGTCTCCGGAAGAGATCATGTCGTCAACCACCAGCATATCCTTACCTTCTACGCTGGTTCCCAGAAACTCGTGGGCCACGATCGGATTCCTGCCGTTGATCACGCGGGTGTAGTCACGCCGTTTGTAGAACATTCCCATATCCAGTCCCAGAACGTTGGCGAGATAGATAGCTCTTTTCATACCGCCTTCATCGGGACTTATGACCATCATATGATCGGCATCGATCATAAGATCATTTATGTGGTACAGCAGACCCTTCATAAACTGATATGCGGGCTGTATGGTCTCAAAGCCATGAAGAGGGATCGCATTCTGGACCCTGGCATCATGGGCATCAAAGGTGATAATATTGTCAACGCCCATACGTACAAGCTCCTGCAGGGCAAGAGCACAGTCCAGGGATTCCCGGGAGCTTCTCTTGTGCTGGCGTCCTTCATACAGGAAGGGCATAATGACCGTGAGCCTCCTGGCCTTTCCGCCTACGGCAGCGATCACACGCTTCAGATCCTGAAAATGATCGTCGGGCGACATATGGTTATCATGTCCGCAAAGGGAGTAGGTCAGGCTGTAATTACAGATATCACAGAGAAGGAAGAGATCCATTCCGCGTATGGATTCGTTTATGGTACCCTTGGCTTCACCGGTTCCGAAACGTGAGATCGAGGTGTCAATGATATAGGAGTCTCTCTGGTAACCCTGGAAAACAAGTGAGCCCTTGTGCTCGTTTTCCCGCTCGGTGCGCCAGTCAACCAGATATTTATCGACCTTGTCACCAAGCTCGCGGCAGCCCTCAACAGGTATGACGCCAAGCTTTCCAACGGGTATGCTCTCAAGTTTTCTTTTTCCCTCGTGAACTGCCATACAGTTTACCCCTTTTTCTTCATTCGAAGGTCTTCGCCTCTGAAATAGTAAAGTTCGTAGTTGCTTATTATCCTTGACAGGGATCTCTCGGAATAAAGATCTTTAATGCTTTTCAGCGCCAGATTGCTGGAAATAATGGTTGATTTCCCCCGTATCTCCCGCTCATTCAGGATATTGAAAAGCTGTCCCGCCACAAAGGAATTGGTATTTTCCGTTCCAAGGTCATCAATGATCAGAAGATCCGAGTCATAAATATTTGCAAAAAAGTCTTCCCTGTCCTCAGCCCCGGTATTCCTGAAGGTGTTGTCAGCGATAAGTTCAAAAAGACGAAAGGCCGTAAAATATACTACGCTGTAGCCTTCGTCCAGAAGCTCTTTCGCGATACAGTTTGTGAGGAAGGTCTTTCCGCTTCCGACGCCACCTAAGAATAACATATTGCGGGAAGACTGGGCAAATGATTTTACAAAATCCTTTGCAGCCAGATAAACCTGCCGGATATCCGGCAGGATCCCGGGGGAAAAGATACTCAGATCCGATGTGGAAAAATTCTCTCTTTCAAGTATTTCCTTAAGATGGGACTGGCGGTACAGGGAATCGATGATACGCTGCTTCAGGCAATGGCATCTTTCATTTCCTATGAAGCCGGTATCCTTGCAGTCGGGACAGTCATAGAACGGCATAAGGTAATCCCGGGGAAAGCCGGCAGCCGTAAGGAGCTCTTCCTTTTTTCCGGCAATTTCCTTCAGCTCATTTTCAAGATTTGCCAGGGCAGACCCGTCGCCCTCCAGACTTTTTTTCCCCGCGGAAATAGCGGCGATGGCAGCACGATCCTCCAGCTCCTTGTATTCCGGAAGCTTTTCGCAGATCTCCCTCTTTCTGTCGTTTAAGAGCCTTGAGTTTTTATCTCTTATTTCATCATATTCCGCCATAATACCGCGGAAGTCGGCGTCGTTCATTGACATTATCGGCCGGTGCAGCTCCTTCCTGTCTCTACAGTCTGCTGTTTCTCAGTACTTTCACTCAATTCCTGGCGAATTTCTTTTCAAGATCGGAAAAATCTATGTCCCGCTCATGGAAATTCCGGAACTTTGTGGATCTTCCGTCAGTTTCTTCCCGAAGAGGTTTTTCCTTCTTTTCGGCTTCGTGGACCCGGTCGGCATCGGCTATGTCGGATAGCTTTGAAACCCGGTGCTCCTTCCAGTTTCTCAGGATTGTATCGGCATATTGGAAGCTGGGCTTCGATATGGTGCTCATAGTACGGTTTGCGGCTTCTATGATAAGCTCGGTCGAAAAACCGTACTCGTCCCGCCATCGCCTTATGAAATCCATCTCCGGCTTCACGGGATTTCTTCCGCTCAGTCCGAAGGCCTTCATAACCTCATAATATTCCTTCCTGTTCACACCGGTCTCATACTTTGCCTGCTCCACAGAACGTATTCCCCTGTCGTCCCAGTCTCTGGCCACACTTTCAATATAATGTATATTTCTGTGTCCGGAGCTCACGCAGTATTCGATGAGGTACTCTATCAGAGCGGCATCGAAGCGGAGATTGTCATACATATATAAAATGGTATTGAGATCAGAGTGGCTCAAGGTCCGTTTCAAATATTTCTCCGCCGTAAACAGAAGATCCCTGACCTCGGGATTCTCCCTGAAATCCTGAAGCTGTCCGGCAGGGTAAAACGGACGTGCAGGTTCCGTAGCCGTAGCGTCAACTTGGGCGGCAGCTTCAGTGCCTGCCGGAGTGTCAACGTGGGCGGCAGCTTCAGCGCCTGCCGGAGCGGCGATGTGAGCGGAAGGAGCGCTTTTCTGTACGGTGTTTCCTTCGCTCTGTGCCGGGATCCCGGATACGGAAAGAGTGGAATCATGAATGACCGGTTTCTCTATCACATTGAGGCAGATACCCCTCACGTTCCTGTTTTCATCATAGTCTAGAGAAATAAGACCTTGTTTATCCCAGTAAATCAGCGCACGGATAATGTCACGCTCCGTATAGTTGAAGCGGTCTGCAATGATCGGCAGGGACACGTCCTTCCCCGATGAAACCGAACGAAGAAGATAAAGATAGATCTTTATCTGGGCCTCATTGGCATTGGTCATAAAATGATCTATAAAATGATTGGACACCTTTGTGTGACCACAGCTGTCACTTTCATAAAGTGAAATGCTCTCGCCTTCCAATTTAACTATCTCCCGGATCGTAATTACTCTTTTCAGGATATTCCGGATCCTGAACAGATACGATTATACATGGTCAGTAAATTGATTTCAATGCCCCGATGAGCCGAAAACCCCGATAAAATCGGGGTTTTTGCGATGATGTGGATTTGGTGGATATGGTGGAAATGTTCTATTTTAAAAGTGCATCTCCAATTTTATATACGTCTCCCGCACCCATAGTTATCAACAAATCACCGTGGATACAGTTTTTTTGCAAAAATTTTTCAATTTTTTCAAAGGAATCAAAATAGCAGGCGTTATGACCCCTGGCGCGGATTTCGTCCGCCAGGGTTTCGGAGCTTATCCCAAGAGTGTCGGTTTCCCGGGCGGGAAAGATATCCGCGAGAACCACCTTGTCCGCCAGTGAAAGAGCCTCAGCGAATTCCGGCAGAAGAGCCTTTGTCCGGGTATAGGTATGGGGTTGGAAAACACACCACAGCGTGTTATACTCACATTTTTTTGCAGCGGTCAGGGAAGCCTTTATCTCGGTGGGATGGTGGGCATAATCATCAATGACTTCCACTCCTTTAAAGCTGCCCTTATGCTGGAACCTGCGGTCCGTTCCCTCAAATTCATTGAGGACACGGATGATATTATCTTCATCTATCCCCATTTCCACGGCAGCAGCCGCTGCCGCGCAGGCATTACCGACATTGTGTTCACCGGGGACCTTAAGCTGTATTTTTCCCAGGATCCTGTCCCCGTGGTGCAGAGTAAAGGAAGGGAAGGCCAGCTTATTAAAGCTTATATCGGAAGGATAGTAGTCTGAGGAGCTGTCGGGGCCGAATGTCACAGTGCGGCATTTCAGTCCGTCGGTAATAATATCAAAGCCCTTTGTTTCACTGTTAATAATAAGGGAGCCGTTTTCCGGCAGAAGCATGGCGAATTTCCGGAAGGACTGCTGTATATCATAAAGATCCTTGAAGAAATCAAGGTGATCCTCATCAACATTTAGTATTATTCCCAGAGTCGGGGCAAAGGAAAGGAAGCTGTTGGTATATTCGCAGGCCTCCGTCACAAAGAAGTCCCTTTTTCCCACACGGAAATTGCCGCCTATGCTCTTCAGCATCCCTCCTATGGATAGAGTCGGATCCTTGTCTGCCTTTAAGAGTATCTCGGACAGCATGGAAGTGGTGGTGGTCTTTCCATGGGTTCCGGAAACTGCTGCACTGATCCGGTAGCGTTTCATCAGCTGTCCCAGAAACTCCGCACGGGTAAGAGCGGGGAGCTGACGCTTTCTGACCTCCGAGAGCTCCGGATTGTCCTCATGTATCGCAGCAGTATAGACTACAAGGCTGATATCATCGGTGATATTGTCTGCCGACTGGGGAAAGGAAATGCGGGCACCAAGGGATGTAAGGTAATCCGTAAGTTCGCTTTCCGTCATATCGGAACCGGAGACTGAAAAGCTTTCAGACAAAAGGAGCTCAGCAATACCGCTCATGCTGATGCCCCCTATGCCGATAAAATGGAAATGTAATTTTGAATCGGAAAAATCTACGTTGTACATAATGTTTTATCTCCTCTGGGAAACCACCCCGCTAAGGCTAAAAATGACCACTAAGCATCGCCTAAGGAGCTTTCCGCTGCGTTATAGTCGTTCATCGCCTTATCACAGCCATCTTTAATAATACTCACCACTGCACCGGCAGCCCGGATCTCCGCCTGTTCCACGGCAGCCCGCGACTGTATGTCAAAGGGAGACAGAACCCAGTCGGCCAGATCCCAGTTGTGGGGCTTCAGACCTACTCCGATACGCACCCTTGCGAAGCTGTCCGATCCGGTCTCTGCGATAATGTTCTTCAGCCCGTTATGGCCTCCCGCACTTCCGGAGGGCCTCACACGGATCCTTCCCGGCTCGAGATTGACGTCATCAGAGATCACTATAAGGTCTGCGGAGATATCAGCTTTATAATAGGAAAGAACCTCCCGTATGGCCTGGCCCGAAAGGTTCATGAAAGTAAGGGGCTTAACAAGGAGCACCTTCTCTCCTTCGATAAGCCCTTTTCCGCATATTGCCCTGTGTTTTTCAAAATCCAGGGAAATCCCGAAACGGTCCGATAAAATATCAATGGTCTCAAAGCCAACGTTGTGTTTTGTGCCGTTATATTTTGAACCCGGATTTCCCAGTCCTGCGATAATATACATTCTTTATAAGAAGAAACGGTCGCTTCGTTCTATTACTATCTGAACCCCGTTCTCACCCTTGTAGTAGGAATTTGCCCTTATGGTACCATGGCTCTCCACGATACAGTTCTCTATGTGGGTATTGTCTCCGATATACACATCATTCAGAATGATGGAATTCTTTATGAAGCAGTTATTCCCGACGAAAACCTTCTTGAAGAGTACCGAATCCTGCACTGTGCCGTTGATGATACAGCCGGAGGACGCGAGACTGTTATGTACCTGGCTTCCCACATTATACTTCGCGGGAGGCAGATCGTCTACCTTTGAATATACATCCGGATACTGGATAAAGAAGTAGTCCCGCACCTCCGGCTTCAAAAAGTCCATATTCGTCTTGAAATAATCGTTGACTGTGGCGATGTTCTTCCAGTAGCTGTCTATCTTGTAGCCGTATATACGTTTTTGGTTCCTGTAGCGAACGAGTATATCGGAAACGAAATCGTGACGATCCTCTTCCTCTGCCTTTTCGATGAGCTCGATAAGCTGGCGGCGGCGGATAACATAGATTCCGCAGGAAATGGTCCGCCCCTTGGCCTCCACGGGCTTCTCTTCAAAGTCGACGATCCGCTGGTCTTCATTCATTGTGAGGACACCGAACCTCTCCACGCTCTCGCTCGCCGGAAGCTCCTTGCATACCACGGTGATATCGGCCTTCTTTGCGATGTGGTATTCCAGAACCTTATTGTAATTCATCTTGTAGACACAGTCGCCTGAAGCTATTATCACGTAAGGCTCGTGGCTGTCCTTAAGGAAGGAGATATTCTGGTAGATCGAATCGGCAGTTCCCCTTGACCAGAAGGAATGGTCGCTTGTCATCGAAGGCGTGAACACGAATAGTCCGCCCTGCTTTCGTCCGAAGTCCCACCATTTCGATGAGGAAAGATGCTGGGTCAGGGATTTGGCATTGTATTGGGTAAACACGCCGACCTTCTGTATATGGGAATTGGTCATATTGCTCAGGGCAAAGTCTATACCTCTGTAGCTTCCCGCTATGGGCATTGCCGCAATGGCACGCTTTTTTGTCAGTTCCTTCATCCGGTGGTTATTGCCCCCGGCAAGAATTATACCAATCGCTCTCATAGACTATCTTTCCTCCTTTATAACGGTTTTTCCGGAAGAAACGGTTTCGCCCGCGAATTCATCTATGGTGAAGACGCCGGACAGAACGGAATTCTTGCCTATTGTCAATCCGGAAGGTATTTCCGATTTCTCTGCAATGGTAACAAGCCCGTGTGTGTAGATGGTGGGATCGGTCTCATTTTCCACCTCTTCTCCGTTCCCGATGTTCACACGGTCGCCTATAATGGCTTCTTCGGCTATGATGCCCTTCTCTATTGTACAGTTTTCCCCGATCACGGTGCCGTTCATAATGATGGAATCGCGGACAACGGTGTTTTTCCCTATGGTAACACCGCAGCCCAGAACGGAATTGTAAACCTTACCGAAGATCTGGCTGCCCTCTCCGATGATACTCTTTTCTATCTCGGACTCGTTTCCGATAAACTGGGGAGTCACGATCTCGCTCTTGGTGAAGATCCGCCAGTACTCTTCATACAGATTGAATTCGGGAATGATGTCGATAAGCTCCATATTGGCTTCCCAATAGGAATTCAATGTTCCCACATCCTTCCAGTAGCTGTTGTATTCGTATGCAAAGAGCCGCTGCTGTTTGTCGTGACAGTAGGGGATCACATGCTTTCCGAAATCCAGACTGGACTGGTCGGCGAGTGCGATGAGTGCTTCCTTCAGCACGCTCCAGGAGAAGATATAAATGCCCATGGAAGCCAGATTGCTCCTCGGATGCTCGGGTTTCTCCTCGAAATCGGTTATCTTTCTGTTGTCATCGGTGATCACTATTCCGAAGCGCTTTGCCTCCTCCATGGGAACCGGCATGGCGGCGATCGTCACATCGGCGTCATTCTCCTTGTGGAAGTCCAGCATCACCTCATAGTCCATCTTGTAGATATGGTCGCCGGAGAGGATCAGCACATAATCCGGATTGTAGCTCTCCATATATTCGATATTCTGCAATATGGCATTGGCTGTTCCGGTGTACCACTCGCTGTTTACATTCTTTTCAAAGGGTGGAAGTACGGTAACACCGCCGATGTACCGGTCCAGATCCCAGGGGGTCCCGATACCTATATGAGAATTCAGCTTCAGGGGCTGATACTGGGTAAGTACGCCCACTGTATCTATTCCGGAATTGATGCAGTTGCTCAAAGGGAAATCAATGATCCTGTATTTCCCCCCGAAGGGCACTGCGGGCTTGGCCATATGCGTTGTCAGGACTCCGAGTCTGCTGCCCTGTCCTCCTGCCAGAAGCATGGCGATTATCTCTTTTTTGATCATCAGCATCACCTCATATTTTCTAAAAATCAGATATGACTGCTGAAATAGCTACAAAATTCAGCAATCTATACTTAGTGATTATACAACTAAAGAGACGTTTTGTGTATATTTTTTACAAAAAAAACTGAAATAATCAAAAATTTTCGTCATTTTTTGATTAAAGCGCCAAAAGTAATTGTCACCACACAGGCTTGCTTGTGTGGTGACAAGGACTTTGGGCGCACCCCTACACGAGCATGAAGTGGGGATTGTCATAAGGAGGAACCCACTTGCGAGAAGATTCCTTATGACCTAGGGGCCCCGCGAAATGCGAGTGTGGGGTAGGATTGTGGGAGTGCGAAGCACGAAACAATCCGTATTTAATCAAAATGTGACTTTTGGCGTCCGAATCATTTATATTAAAGCGTCATCCGGCGGCTTACCCGCGGGGGATCAGCCGGTCTTTCCTCTTGCGAGCTTGTCGCTCTGCTTGCTTTCGTCGATGGCAGCGTTCTTTTTCGCTATGTGGAACTGGTCGCGCCCGCCGGCCTTCGATTCATAAAGCATATTATCGGCACGCTTGATGCCGTCCATATATTCGGTATCGGATACGGCAAACTCGGCTATTCCCACGGAGGCGGTCATTGACAGCTCGGTTCCGTCGTCGGTTTTGACCTTTACCGCATGGACCGCATCCATAACCTTCTTCGCGACCATCGTTACATCATCCTCATTAAGTCCCAGGTAGACTCCGACGAATTCGTCGCCGCCCCACCTTATCAGGTAATCCGACTTTCTGAAGGTGTGGTATAGACTTGTAACAACCCTTTTAAGCACCACGTCCCCGACGTCATGCCCGTAGGTATCGTTTATTTCCTTGAAGTGATCAACGTCCAGGAGCATAATGGCAGGGCTGGGCTTTCCCTTTTTATAGGCTTCGAAGAACTGCTTCAGCCTTTCTTCGCCGTACTGGCGGCTGGTGGCCTTCGTGAGGGCATCCCTTTCCACCTGGTGCTTCAGCTTTTTCGTGATCTTCAGGGAAAATACCCTGTCGGATCTCAGGGTCATTACAACCATAAAAGCTAAAAGCAGCAGGAAAATAACAGCCACCACAAGCTCGAATTTTATCATATACTGCTCAACGGGAGCATTTGTGTTCCGGACATATATCGCGATGTCGTCCATATTGGAGCCCATGCTGACTATCCAGTTGTAATCCCTGAAAAGTCTGGAAAAAACAAGCCGCGGGGTACTGCCGCCGTCGCCGCTTTTTATCGAGTAGGTGTAATGGCATTCACCCAGATCCTGAAGCTTGTCGAGCTCATCCTTAAGGTATTCCTTTCCGTCGGCATCCCTTTCGTCCGTGGAAAGGAGTCGGCCATCCGTTCCCTTTTCTTCGGGATTCACCACCCGGACAGCATAGTTCTTCCCGCCGTTATAGTTTCTTATCTCATTTATCCATATCCAGGTATTGCCGTCGAATTCATTGTACATGACCTTCTGGGTGATGCTCTTTCTCACGATATCATCCATGGTCTGTCTGGTAATGCCGTAAATAATAGCGGTATTTCCCACATTGAAGCTGTCCGAGGAAATAAAGCTGTTCTTCAGCTCCTCCTCATTCCCGCCCCAGGCATCTCCGAGAAGGCCGTCGGAATCGTAGAGAACCTCATTAGTGTCCGTATTATAGGCCATATAGGTCCAATTCCGGCTGTCGGGCCGCCCGTCAAAGTAGTCCTTGACCTCCTTTGCCGCGCTGCTTCCCGCTTCCTCCGCAATGAGGTGGACATAGTCCCGGCAGCTCTCCACCTGATCCTCGTACTCTTTCGTGCGGACGGCTCTTTCCGTGACTATATCCTCGACCAGATTATTCACGGTGTTTTCCAGGAAATGTTGTCTGAGATCCAGGGCATTGGCATAGAGCTGTTCCGTATACAGCACACGGATCCGTAGAAATGCCTGATGCAAAAGCAGTAATATTGCCACTGTCATCACGACTATTATTGCAATTGTCTGCGGTCTGACCTTTTGTTTACTCTTCATAATGATTAATGATACACGATTTACTGATGTTTGTTAAATTCAGGGTAACTATTCAAGGCTTATCTTTTTTGACATTTTGGAACGGGGATCGATCCAGTTAAAGCAGAGATAGTACCGAAGCCATGCCGTGATGGCGCTGACCACCCAGACGACGCCCGCGGATATCCATATTCCCGGAACTCCCATTCCCATATACTTTGTCATAAGGAGGGGTATCGTAAAGCGTCCGATTATCTCGACTATTCCGTTAAACAGGGCGAAGAAAGCGTCTCCCATGCCGGTCAGGACTCCCCTCACAACATAGATGACGCCCAGAGGTATGTAGAAGAGGCTTGTAACCCTGAGACCGAAGGCTCCGAGGGCTATAACTTCAGGATCCGTTACGAAAAGACCGGTGATGGCTCCGCCGAAAAGCTGCATGGTAAGTATCATCACAGCGGACAGTACTACCATAATGAGAAGTCCCTTTCTGTATCCCGAGAAAACACGGTCATATTTTTCCGCTCCGTAGTTCTGCCCGCAGAAGGTGGCAATAGAGGCACCCAGAGTGGTGAAGGGCTGATGGATAAGCTGTTCTATCCTGTTTGTGGCGGTATAGGCTGCCACTACAACGGTTCCGTAGGAATTGACGATCCTCTGCACTGCCATTCCGGAGACGGCTATAAGCCCGAACTGCAGGGACATGGGAACCCCGAGCCGGAGCACCTTCCAGGACATGGAGGAGGAAAGCTGAAGCTCACTTCTCCTTATTCTGAAGTAAGGATTTATCCGGTACGCATACAGTCCGCAGAGAAGTGCTGCCAGAAACTGGGAGATTACGGTGGCGAGGGCGGCGCCGCGAATACCGGTCTCCAGTACACATACGAAAATAAGATCCAGCCCGATATTTAAAACTGCCGAGAGGACAAGGAAATAAAGAGGAGTCCTTGCATCTCCGAGAGCCCGGAGCATGGATGCGAGATAATTGTACAGCGAAACAAAGAGGAGTCCGGCGCTCAGATAGCGGATATAAACAGCCGCATCATACAGTATGTCCGCAGGGGTTCCGAGAAGCTGAAGAAGGGCTGTTGCCGAGAAAAAACCTATCAATCCGAAAACAACCGGAACAATGAGCATGATGAAGCCGGTATTGACTATGGCAGACTTCACCCTTTTATCATCCCGGGCACCGTAAAACTGTGAAACGATTATCCCTCCGCCGCTGCCGATCCCGTTACAGAGCGCAAAGAACAGAAAGGCGATGGAGCCGGTGGATCCCACCGCAGCAAGAGCCACCGAACCTACGAAACGCCCAACGATGATGGAGTCGGCGATATTGTAGATCTGCTGGAAAACATTGCCTATAAGGGAAGGCAGGGCGAAGAGAATAAGATGCCTCACCGTATCCCCGTTTGTCATATCGGTTGTGTGTTCTTTCATAAAATCCCGTTTGATCTGTTATCCTGAGCGTCAGCCCCCTGTCATCCTGAGGGCGAAGCCCGAAGGATCTTCCCTCCGGGTGTTTTAGTATTATAACAGAGAATCCTCCATTATTCAGCCCTATTGAGCCCTATTCAGCCTGCAACCCGGAATTGACAATTATTTTCCCCAATTATATAATGATTCGAACGCCAAAAGTCACATTTTGATTAAATACGGATTGTTCCGTGCTTCGCACTACCACAATCCTACCCCACACTCAACGGGGCACTGCCGCGCTTGGCGCGTCAAAGCGTGCCCGCAAAACATCCACCGGATGTTTTGCCTTTTCGTGGGGCCCCTTCTCCGCTCCGCTCCGGTCGGCGCAAAACCGATGTCCACTGGACATCGTGCGCCCCACTTCATGCTCGTGTAGGGGTGCGCCCAAAGTCCTTGTCCCCACCACAAGCAAGCTTGTGTGGTAACAATTACTTTTGGCGCTTTAATCATATAATCGGGTAACCGTTGAAAGAACGGGAAGAGCGATCAACCTCTCTTTAGGACTCCGGTCCCATGCAATGGGAATCCGTGAACCGTGTCAGGTCGGGAACGAAGCAGCACTAAGCGGAACCTCCCATGTGACGTGGGGCAACCGGGGTCTTAAAGAGGGGTTGATTTTGTATTTTCCACTTGCGGAGCCGGTTTTCGTATGGTATTGTTATGTTAACAATATATGTAAAGTAGACATAACAAGATGTTATTTCATTATCTGAAGAAGCGAACAGCCGTACTTCTGGCATTTATCATATTATTTTCAGCGTCCTTTTCTTCTCTTCCCTCCATCCGGGCGGAGGAGCTTTCTGCTAATCTGATCACTGCGGGAGAAGCTGCTGCGGAAGACAGTGTATCTATGGATAATGATACGGTATCGGGGGAGGAGAGCCCTTCCGATAACAGTCTTTCAGATAACAGCCCCTCTGACAACAGTCTTTCCGGCAACAGTCCTTCCGATAACAGCCTTTCAGACAACAGCACCTCAGGAAATGAGGTTTCCGAAAATAAGAGCGAAAGGGTAAAAGAAGACTGGGAGATAGCTTCAATAGACGGCATTACCGTTGGATCCTTAAGTGCGGATTTTACAAAGCCTTGCGCCTTTCTGACGAAAAAAAAGCTGGTACTGAACGGAATGAGACGCTCGGTAAGCGACGATACCTACATTGTCTTCAATGTTGACGGCGATTATGAGCTGTCCGGTCTGACCGGAGCAGGATTTGAAATATCCGTAAATAAACTCTCATATAACGGTCTGCCGGCTTACCGCGTCTTAGTGTCGGCGAACTCCTCTTCTGCGCGGGGCAGCACGAAGCTTACCATTACGCCCAGAAACCGGATGAACGGAAAAGAGCTCAATAAGCTGAAGCTGATTATATCAGTGAAAAAGAAGAATCCTCCGGTAAAGTGGAAGAGCCAGACGGTTACTTTGAGTAATTCGGTTAAGGGGGAATTTGCACTCAACACGCCGAATATTGACGGCGTATCCATCGTCCCTCTTTCGGGAAATGAAAGATATAAGCCAAAGATCCCGGCCTGCCTGAATATCCGGCTGCAGAACGAAAATACCGTAAAGATCACTGCCGGGAAGGGTGTGAAGCTGAATAAGAATTATCCTGTGACATTATGGCTGATGTACACCGACAGTACGCAGATAAAGGCCGTGAAGAGAAAATTCAATGTAAAGGTAACGGACAAACCGAAGAACGTGAAGCTAAAAAAGCTTAAGGGGAGCGCTCTTAACCTTTCAGACAGGAACGGCACGGCTCTGCACTACAGGCCTCTTACGAAGAACACGGGTTTTGTTGTAAATGACGTGAGCTTCAGGGAAGGAAGTCTCTCGGAAAACTATACGATAAAGAAGACATATGCTCCGGATACAAAGGAAGTCACGGACTTTTATGTCTGCGCGAAGAACGGTGCGGTTCTCCGCCGCGGAAATGATTCATTTGGCTTCAATATGCTGCTGCAGGCTCCGGGAATGGATGCCGGCAGTATGGAGCAGACCGCGACGGTCAGGGCAAAAAAGAAATCAACAAAGATCAAAACAACCTTCGTAAGCGGGAATGCACTAAAGGTCAATGAAACTTTATCCGATAATCATGTAGCGGGGACTATTGAACTGAGAGTCATTTCGCCCAAATACGCTGCAATTGACTGGGCTTCCATAAAGGATCTTACAAATAATGCCGCATTCAGGGCGGAATGGACCATAGACAGATGGGGGCAGACCGCCAGAATACGCATAGTGATCGACAAAAGCAAGGTTACTTCCGGGAAAAAATATACCCTTGCTTATTCACTTAAAGCACGGGGAGCCGATGCAGAAACGGCGCCTACAAAAATCGTCGTAAAATACAAGGCGTAAGAAAGATTTTTATATTTTCATTTATTTTTTAAGCAAATATTAAGATTTTGTTGCTATACTTGTTTTGTTGTATAATACTGTCATTCTGAGCGACAGCACTCTGTCATTCTGAGCGACAGCAGCCTGTCATTCTGAGCGACAGCACTCTGTCATTCTGAGCGACAGCGAAGAATCTTTCCATCGGGTTGTTAGTATTACGGTTTTAGCAAATTTTTATTAGGCTTTCAAAAATGAAAAAACGTTTCAGAAAATTATCGATCATTTTAATAGCATCCCTTATTTTCTCTTCGGTTTCAGGTTCTGTTTTTGCAGAGCCTTATTCCGGTGAGATGGATGAAGCTCTTCTCACCACTCAGGTTCCGGAGGGAACTGAAGGCGGAGAAGCACCGGCAGAAGAGGCTCCGGTACTCGGAGCACAGGAGGAAGGAAGCGGGGAGGGCAGCTCCGGGGAAGAGGAACCGCAGGAAGAGCAGCAATCCGAACAGTCAGAGCAGCCGGAAGAGCATACTGAACAGCAGGAGGAAGAACAGACAGAACAGCAGGAAGAGCAGCAGTCTGAACAGCAGGAGCAGCAACAGGAAGAGCAGCAGTCAGAACAGCCGGAAGAGCAGTCGGAACCGCAGACCGAACAGCAGGAAGAACAGCAGAACCGGCAGGCTGAGGAGACCGCGCAGCAGGACCAGCAGGCTGCACAAAATGAGCAGCAGACTGTGCAGCCGGAGCAGCAGGCTGCGCAAAATGAGCAGCAGACCGCGCAGCAGGACCAGCAGGCTGGGCAAAATGAGCAGCAGGCCGTGCAGCCGGAACAGCAGACTGCGCAGTCCGAAGTACAGACGGCAGAACAGGCCGACGGTCAGATCATAGAAGACGGTGGGACTGTCGATACGAACAGCGATCCCCCGGCAGAAAACAGCGAGTCAGGAAATGAGATCGTAGGACAGGCAGATAATAACGCTCTGCTGGCCGCCGGGGATAATGAGATACAGGAGGAGGCCTTAGAAGGCGTATCTGAGAATAATATGGAAGTGGCTTCATTATCCGGAAACGCTGCGGAGGAGAGCCTGTCCGAAAATACCATTCCCGGGGAAGGTCTGGAGCTGACTCTTTCTGAGAATGAGGTTTTAGGGAATTCCATAGCGGTAATTGAAGAAGACGAGGATGAGGATCCGGAAAAGAAGGTTTCCGGAAACAAGGCTGAGGACTCGCTGTCTGATAATGAAGCGGATGAAGAGAGCGGAGAAGGAAGTCAGTACTCCGGTGGAAATATCGATATGTTCATGGACTTCGGATCCGAAACGGTAGAAGAGATATCCGAGTCGTCGGATGCCAGGCTTGCTGAACTTGCATCCTCCGGGGAAGCGGAGTTAAGCTCGATTGCTTCCGAGCAGAGCAGATATTTAGGGTCATATGATGAGTATTTTGACAAGAGTATCTCGTATGTCCTGAAAGATGCCAGCGGAAATGATTCCACAAGCGATAACAAGCTGTGCTGGGCTTATACCGCGGCTGCCATGGCAGATATTAATATGACAAAGAAGGGCTTGAGAAAAAAGGGTGATAAGACCAGTGCCGATCCCCTGCAGATAGCTCAGGCCACCTATAATCAATACAGATATGACAGCTACGGCGAAACCTGGAAGAAAACCAGCGACACTCCGTATTTTGATAAAGACAGCCTTTCCGAGAAGAAGAAAAGCGGATCGAATGTATTTAATCATTACTGGGATTATACCGGTATTTTTGACAGAAAAAGGTACGATACCGACAGCGACAGCCCTGACAGCGTAAGTAATAACGGACTTCCCGTTATGAAGGTTACAGATCCGGATTTTGTTAATTCTGCTAACGGAAACCTTCTTTTTGCCACCTTTAATTATGAGCGCTGGGCTTCGCCCTATATAAGGGGTAAAGAGGGTGGAAATAATGTAATAGATGACGAGGATGCCATAAATTATGAAGCGGATACCAGCGGCGTGGGCGCCCAGCTTGAAAATGCCTACTGGGTTCCGAGCACGGATATAGATGCCATAAAAGCTATGATAGTGGATCATGGGGCGGTTGGTATCCAGATGAGCAGAACGGCTAAGGGGAAGAATGGTCCTATTTCAGGCTTTAACCTGGCAGCCACAGAGGACAAGGAGACAAATCAGTATGAATATATCCCCTTGTATAACGGATACAAGGCGGATCATACCGTAGCTCTTGTGGGATGGGACGACTCGGTTGCTAAGTCCAATTTTAAGCAATGGACCATCGGTGACAGGAAGAATATCGGGCCTGCACGTACAGGCGCCTTTCTTGCCGTCAGTTCAACGGTGGCAGATCCAGGGGGAAATGAGTATTTAGGTTATGATCACTTCTGGATCTCCTACGAGGATGCCGCGTTTAAGGCCTATAATAATAAATACAGATATGCCGTTGCCTATGATTTTGTAAAGAATGATACCAGTGACTACAGCTATGGCTATGACGGCTCGAATTACTTTAATTCCTACTCCACAAAGAAGGTATACGGGATCTTCAAGTCTGGACATTCCGGGAAGACGAGCAGCGGAAATGTGGAGGTTTTGAAGTCTGTCGGGGTCGGGATCCAGGATTCCGGAAGGTACAGGCTCACAATCTACAGCGGCTATGATCCCTCAGGAGATAGGTATCTCAATCAGTTTGAGGTACTGACCCAGCAGGTCGAGCTGAGCTATCCCGGGTATCATACTATTGAGCTTGATGAGCCTATACTCTTCTACAAAAATGATATGGTATCTGTCTGCTTTGAAAGAGTGGATGCTACGGATTTCCATATGCTGGTGGACGGGTTCTATGATAAGGACCGGGCTGAATACTCTTCCAAGAAATCGGAGAGTGACAGGATGCTGGGCTGCAGTATCGCGTCCGAAAACGGAGTGATATTCTCTTCCTATACCAACGGAACCAGGACCGGAGCAGAGAGCTTCTTTATGAGTGTATCCGGAAACAACAAACCGATTCAGGGAAGTGCTATTCCCTATAATGACAGCTCATCAAGGTATATGGGCATAACCCCGCGTATGAGGCTCTATACCTCGGATATCAAGGTTCCGGGGAATATAGACCAGACCATGCTCGATATCAAGCTGAAGAAGTATCTCTGGACCCATACCGGGAAGGCGATCACACCCATACCGGAGGTATTGGTGGATTTCAATATGACACCGGCCGGAATACCAAAGGACAGGGGCGGAAAGGAATATCCCGAAGCTCTTGTGATGTACAATAAGATCGGGGGTGTGGAGAGCCATTATAATTACGTCGGGGTAAATAATAAAGATGAGGGAATAGCCGCGGTGATCGTCCGGGGAAAGGGCGATATTTTCTCCGGTGAGATCTCGGTACCCTTTAAGATAGTGAAGGATCAGCTGAATATCTCCAAGTGCAAGATAGAGGGACTGGAACCTCAGGAGTACAGTGAGGGCGAGGGAAAGGCTCTGACCAGGATATACGACGATATAAAGAACAATATGATCGTCAAATACTATGTGTCCGAGACCAAGCACTATGTTACCCTGACTGAGGGTATAGACTATACGGTAGGCTCCATTGAGGGAAATAATGTAAAGGGAAAGAAGCTTACGGTGATGGTTACCGGAATAGGTACCTTCAAGAATACGGTGAAGCCGAAATTCAAGCTCCAGAAGGCAAAGGATAAGAAACCCATCAGCGACCGCAGCATATCCGTGAATCTGAAATTCGAGGACCAGGAAAGGACAGTCGAATGGAATGAAGAGGATCACATAGGGGATCTTCCCGAGATCAATTATACCGGAAAGAAGATAAAGCCTGAGGTGGTTTCCATCTATGATGCCGAAACAGGGAAGAAGCTGGAGCCCGGCATTGATTACAATGCGAAGATCAAATACAAAAAGAATAAGAATGCGGGAATGGCTCAGATCATTATAAAGGCCGCAAAGGGCGGCCCCTATTCAGGCAAGGTTACCCGGTACTTTATGATCAAGCCTACCCATGTTACTACGGACGCTGTGGTGAAATTCCAAAAGAGCTCGTATAAATATACGGGGAAGCCGATCAAAGCCATTCCGAAGGTAACGCTGTACGGTAAGAAGCTGAAGAAGGGCAATATGTATGTGGATTACAGCAACAATACAGGCTCATCATCGGGAACGGCGACCGCACAGGGAGTTGTATTCGGGAAAGGGAGGTATACCGGCTATATGGGCTACGGGAACTTTACCATAACGGCGGGAAGCACCACCAAGACAAGCAGTACATCTTCTTCAAGCAGTACATCATCAAGCCGCTCCACGACGAGCAGCAGCAGTACAAAATAGATACAGGGAAATAGAACGGCACAGCATAGGACGGCATAGTTTACAAGCAGGTAGGCTATGCCGTTTTTATATCATAGAGTATAGGTAATGGACAGGTTTTAGTGTAAATAACACTAAAAACAATTCACCACTTTAAATTGTCATAGAGGAGTGATATTATTCTGTAGCGGTGGAGCGGAAGGTGAAAATATGAGGGTAGAATGGATCCGTACGCACACTCAAAAATGGGCAGATAAGTACAGTCTGCCGGGAAAGAGGGGAAACAATGACGAAGGAAAAAGAAAAACTGTTGTTGCTGAGTGAGAAATGCTTTGCTGTGGAACAAGGGATGGAAAGCGGTGAGGAATTCTCCTTCGCAGCGGGTGATCTGTACCGGGAGTACATAGATCACCGCCTGCATCCGGTTTACCGGTCAACTATCAGACAAACTCTTCAAAACACTTCTTTTTCAGGGGAATTCGAGGTACTTAGCTAATTATCCGGAGTAATGTGGTATAATCAGGCACATGAAGGTTTATATCGTACTGGATCTGGAATGGAACCAGGGTACTCCCAAAACTGAAAGAAGTGACCTTCCCTTTGAGGTCATTGAGATAGGTGCCGTGAAATTAAATCAGGATAAGGAGATCATAGGACGTTTTGAGAGCCTTATCCGTCCCGTGGTATATAAGAAGATATTCTATATGACTGCACGGGTGACAAGCATTACTATGGAGGAATTAAAAAAGGCTGACGGTTTTCCTGAGGTATTAGAGAGGTTTTTGAGGTGGTGCGGAGATGATTATATTTTCTGTACCTGGGGCAGCATGGATCTGACGGAGATTCGGAGAAATTCAGATTTCCATGGGCTTGCTCCGATCGCGGAGGGACCTCTTCATTATCTGGATATCCAGAAGCTCTACTCTCTGGAGCTTGATGACGGGAAAAGCAGAAGATCGCTGGAGAAGGCGGTCGACGCCCTTGAAATAGAGAAAAATGACAGCTTCCACAGGGCTGACAGCGATGCTTATTATACGGCCGAGATCTTCAGAAGATTAAAGAAAAGGGAGCTGGAGGTTTACGAGTCCTTTGATGTTTATAGTCTTCCGCAAAGTCCTGAAAAAGAAATCCATGTAACCTTCCCAACATATTCAAAATACATTTCCAGAGGTTTTCCCGAGAGACGGGATGTACTGAGGGATAAAGAGGCACGGTCTTTACGGTGCTTTTGCTGTGATGCAAAGACTTCAGTTTTTATCCCTTGGGTATCCGTGAACGGAAAGCAGTATTTTGCTATGGGCAAGTGCCCGGAACACGGGAAAATGAGAGGCCATCTGCGTATCAGGAAGCATTCGGAAGGCGTTGTTTACGGAATGAAGACTATACGCCCCGCAAAGCCCGGAGATGAGGGGGATCTGAGACAGAAGGAGAAAACTGCGAAGGAGCAGGAAAGAAAGTACCTGAATATGCTCAGAAATTCTCAGAAATCAAAATCATCAAATTCCGAGAAATAGCGGCGGTTTCTCTTTCTTATCTTTCTTCTCCTTCTCTGTGCGGAGAAGAAGTAGTTCTTTATGAACAGAATGATTAGAAGTATGATAAGTATCGCTCCCGCGACTATTCCGGCTGCGATCAGAACCTTTTTTATATCCAGAAAGACCACATCATTATTGCTGAAGCCGGGTATGCCGTCTTTGCTTACCTCTTCTATCTCATCATCAGATACGGTTTCCCCGAAGATATAGGTTTTCACATTGGAGTCGGATAGCAGCAGATCGGTTTCCCCAACATATATATCCCCGAAGGAATATGTGACTCTTCCAAGGGAATTCTCATTCTTATCATCATAATTGACTTCACTGTTCAGATCCTCAAAGGATGCAGTCTTCGGTATGACCACATAGCCGTCCGTGGAAAGGCTGACAAGGGTCTTTGTATTACCGAAGATACCGTTGTCGGTATTGAAGAAATCGGAATTGTCGAGATTGTATTTTGTTTCATTTTCTGCGATATTCAGCCTCTCAAAGTTCTGGAAGCCGTACTCGAAGAGATTGTAGGTATCGGTGTACTGATAGGGCGGTTCAGCCTTCATTACCACGCAGATCAGATTCAGACCGTCCTTCTCGGCGCAGGTAACAAGGGTCTCCCTTGCTGCGTTGGTGTAGCCTGTCTTCCCCCAGGTGGTGTAATCATAGGAGCGGGAATTGCCGGGATACATCTTATTATGATTTGTCATTGTGAAGGAATCGGGCTGTGTGCTGGTCGCTACCACATCATAGATCCTTGTACCGGCTATGCGGCGGAGGGTTTCGTTCTTATTGAATTCCTGGGCGATCAGGGCGAGATCGTGGGCGGTTGTCAGATGCTCCTCATCCGGAAGACCATTCGGGTTTACGAAATTGGTGTTCGTACAGCCCAGCTCCCGCGCTCTCTCATTCATAAGCTTCGAGAACTCTTCCACGCTTCCGGAGATATGCTCTGCTATCGCAACGGCGACTTCGTTTGCAGAGGCCAGCATGACGCAGTAGATAGCCTCCTCCATGGTTATTTCCTGACCCACATCCATTCCCACATTGGAGGAGCCGCGGTCAATGCCGAATACAGCATTATTGGAGAAGCCGATCATTTCGTCCATGGAACAGTTTTCTGCTGCCAGAAGGCAGGTCATGATCTTCGTGGTACTGGCGGGATAGCGCTGGGTATCGATGTTCTTCGCGTACAAGATGATGCCGTTATCGGCCTCCATCAGAATGGCGCTTTCGGAGCCGGTTTCGGGACCCTGGGGCCAGCCCGGGATCTCATTGGATGAGATCGGAATAGCCATACGCGCAGCATTGATATCGTCCCGCGTCACCTCATCCGCGTAGGACACACGCGAAAATGGCAGTAATGCCGCGGTGAAAGCCAGAACGAAGGCTGTGAAAAATATGGATGTTTTTTTCAATAAATTATAGAGCATTATATCTTTATCAAAAGCGAAACATAATTCCTGCGGGGTACTGTACGGCATGTCTGTCCGATGGCAGCCGTGCTCAGCACTGCAAAACGTCATTCAAAATGTGCCATACCTGAGTGAAGCCTTATTGTCATCCTGAACAACGGTCACATTGTCAACCTGAGCGAAGCCTTCCTGTACGGGTCACTGACGCGCTTAGCGCGTCAATACGTTCCCGTAAAACGTCCACCGGACGTTTTACCATCCTGAGCGAAGCCTTCCTGTCATCCTGAGCGAAGCGAAGGATCTTCCCACCGGTTGTAAGATTCTTCGCTGCGCTCAGAATGACAACATAACCATTGCGCTCAGAATGACAACGTAACCATTACTCTCAGAATGACAATACAACCACATTATTATATAATGCAATACATATTCTATGCAAATCAAAAAGAGGTAGTATGAGATTACGTAATATCCCCTGGGCCAGAGAGGCAGTGGCGGTAGACAGCCGTTGCTTTGACAGCCCGGATAAAACAAAGGGCTGCTGGCACAGGATCTTCGGGCGGAAGGCCCCGCTTATAACCGAAGTGGGGATGGGAAAGGGAAGATTTATCGTCGAAATGGCGCTGAAGCATCCCGAAGCTGATTTTGTCGGAATAGAGAGATATGAGAGCGTCATGGTAAAAGCATTGGCGAAGCTTGACCGGCGCGCTGCCGAAGGGAAGCCGGTTCCGGAAAATGTGCGGTTTTTGCGGATGGATGCGGCTGATATGCCGGATTTCTTCGAAAAGGACGAGATAGACAGGATCTACCTGAATTTCTCCGATCCCTGGCCCAAGGAGAGACATGCAAAGAGGCGGCTGGTATCCGGCCGTTTTCTTTCGGTTTTCGAGCAGGTTTTGAAAAGGGAGGGTACTATCGAATTCAAGACAGATAACAGGGATCTTTTTGATTTTGGTCTTTCGGAGATCGGACCCGCCGGATGGGAATTACTGTACTCCACTTACGACCTTCATTCCGACAACGGGGCTATGAAGGACAATGTTATGACTGAGTATGAAGAGAAGTTTTCTGCAAAAGGAAACAGGATCTGCAAATTCATCATATGTAAAAAATAGTGTTGACAGGACAATAATAATTGCGTACAATGTAATTGCAGAAAATAAAAACTAGTCAAAGGATAAAAACAAGGCGAAGGAAATAATCTTCACCACAAAAAGGAGGTCATACATGGTAAAGAAAGTAACGGATGATGTTTTCAAGAGTGAAGTATTGGAAGCAAAGGAGCCTGTGCTTGTTGATTTTAATGCGACCTGGTGCGGCCCCTGCAAGATGATGGCTCCCATATTTGATGAGCTGTCAGAGGAATATCAGAATGTGAAGTTCATAAGCTGTGATGTTGATGAGTGCCCCGAAACCGCAAGAGAATACGGCATAATGTCCATACCCACAATGATGATGTTCAAGAATGGCGAGCCCTCCGCTCCCGTTATCGGGGCGCAGCCGAAGAAGAACCTAACGGATTTAATCGGAAAGTTTCTTTGAAAACAGACGGGATTTACTTCTGTTTATCAGTTCTATAAGGACGATCTCGCCGCAGAGGGTAAAAAGAAGCACCAGCAGCATAAAGATGCAGTGTTTGGGGTCTCCCTCCGGAAGATGTTTTGTAAAATGGAACCCGCCTATCTCCGCGCATAGCAGCACGTAGAAATTCAGATGGGTGACCATTATTATAAGTGAATTCTGTCCGAAATATGAAAGCAGTCTTAATGGAGGGAGCTTGGCGGCGCCCTCCATTGCTTTGCATAAGAGTATCAGCCCGAAGGATCCGGAAAGGGCTGAGATGTAGTAGAAAAAAACATTATTAAATATAAGGAAGTGGAGGTCTGTCACTCCGTTCAAATGACTGATGACCGCCGTAAGCCCAATAAGGTCGATACCGATAAAAATATCTGCCGGCAGGGTGAGTTTTCCGAAAAGAGCCGGTCCGAGAGAGGGCACTCTGTCCCACAGTTTTGCGATATAATAGCCCAATGCCGTAAAGGAAGCACATACCGGGATCCTAAGCAGCATTACGGCGATCAGGTGGAAAACGGAAAAAACAGTCTCCGTTCCATAGAGGGCATTGGCCCTTTCGAGGTATGTATTCAGGATCATTGCTGCGGCGGTCAGCACGATCATTATTACCGGCGGATATTTGGTTTTTTTGATCAGAAGGATAAAGAGCAGCTCTGCCCCGAAGATGGCGGGAAGGAACCACATTACCGAAAAGCCGTAAAGAGTAAGGGTCTGAATGATGTCTGATATTACGGTGGGAAAACCACCGTCTCTGCCGGTAATAAGGTAGTAAACGATATAGATCAGTATGCCCGCAGCAGAATAGAGAAAATACGGCAGCATCATTCTTTTTGCCTTCAGCTTTATAAGAGTATTGAAATCGCGGCCGGCTTCATTTTTCAGATAGATCAGAAGTCCCGAGATCACAAAGAAAAGCGGCATATGAAAGGATACAATAAAGATGCGGCTGTTGTCCGACAGATAGGAAATATGGCCAAGTATCACCAGGATTATGCCGATACCCTTGGCAAAGTCAATGTAATTTAGCCGCGTGTTTCCTGAAGGATTCATGCACCTATTGTATCTAAAAATTCAATTATTTGCTATAGTTTCCTTGACAAAGAGTATTTCTGTATTGTAGAATTGTTGACGCTGCGGATCACAGCCCCGGTCTGCACGGAAACTATGTTTTGAAATGAAAATACAGGAGACACCGCCGATTGATGATTCTTAAAGGCGGCGCGGATTCGGAGGATTTGCAATGGATACATATATGGCAAGCGCCTCTAATATCGACAGAAAATGGTATGTAGTCGATGCAGAGGGACAGACACTCGGACGTCTTGCTTCCAGGGTTGCTATCGTGCTTCGCGGAAAGCATAAGCCCATATACACACCCTTCCTTGATACCGGAGACAATGTGATCATCGTAAACGCTTCAAAGATCAAGGTTACGGGAAAGAAGCTGGACAATAAGATCTACAAGAGACACTCTGATTATGTGGGTGGATTAAAGACCCAGACTCTTCGCCAGAAGCTCGCAAAGAAGCCTGAAGAGGTATTTGAACTCGCTGTTAAGGGAATGCTTCCCAAGGGGCCTTTAGGCCGCCAGATGTTTAAGAAGCTTCACGTTTACGCAGGTCCTGAGCATGATCATGCAGCTCAGAAGCCTGAGGAACTGAAATTCTGATAAGGAGGGAAAGCAATGGCTAAGACAGTTAATCAGTACTATGGCACAGGCAGAAGGAAGAGCTCCGTAGCCAGAGTATATCTCGTACCCGGCAAGGGAGAGATCACAATAAATAAGAGAAGTATCGACGACTATTTCGGACTTGAGACACTGAAGGTTATAGTCCGTCAGCCCCTTGTAGCTACCGATACGGTTGACAAGTATGATGTTAAGGTAAATGTATTCGGCGGCGGCTATACAGGTCAGGCAGGAGCGATCCGTCACGGTATTTCAAGGGCACTTCTGGAGGTTGACAGTGAGTACAGGGCTACTCTCAAAAAGGAAGGCTTCCTCACAAGAGATCCCAGAATGAAGGAGAGAAAGAAGTACGGCTTAAAGGCAGCCCGCCGTGCACCGCAGTTTTCAAAGAGATAAGGATTATCTGCGAATCAAGACACAATATACAGCGCTGGCAAATTTATTTGCCGGGCGCTGTTTTTTTGTGGCTTGATTCATTGGAATGCAAGAGATGACCGAGATGGAGCGAAGCGGAATCGAGGTAGTCTCTTGCATTCGCAGATAATCGTTTCACGACGTATTACGTCTTTGTACAATCAAATACGACTTATTACACCTCAGGACAACGGTCTTGGGGTGTTTCATTACCTTAAAGAAACTCAAATTATTTGAGTTCCTTTTTTAGTTATCGGAACTAATTTAAGAACTTGTTTTAGTTATTGCTTGAAAATTTTAGTTCATTGACTTGACTTAAATATAGTATTAAAATATAAAAAGAGATTGGAGGAACTAAAATGACAACTGAAGAATTAATTGAAAAATTAGAGTTGATACAGAAACTAAAATGCGAAACACCAACATTAGAAATAAAAAGTGCAGAAAAAGGATGTCCCAAGCATCTTTATGATTCATTGTCAAGTTTCTCTAATCAAGATGATGGTGGAGTGATTGTATTTGGTGTGGATGAGGAACAAGATTTTAAAGAAGTAGGAGTATATGATCCGCAGGATATACAAAAGAAAATTAATGAACAATGTCTACAAATGGAGCCTGTTGTTAGACCATTACTTACTGTGGCTGAAAAAAACGGACTTTTTTTTGTGGCAGCAGAGATACCAGGTGCAGATATTACAGAAAGACCAGTATTTTATCAGGGTAGAGGTAGAGTAAAAGGTTCATTCGTTCGAGTGGACGATAGCGACGAACCTATGACGGAATACGAGGTTTATAGCTACGAAGCCTATAGAAAAAAGTATCAGGATGACATTAGAGTTATTGAGAGGGCTACTTTTGCAGCGTTAAATCAAGAATCAATCTTAAATTATATTGAATTACTAAAAATTGTAAAACCTAAGCTGGCAGCAATTCCTGATGATGAAATATATGAGTTAA
>Ga0310695_10001425_pt1 | contig 56770 bp, 47 predicted proteins | sample RumenRJG_04DNA_FD_203882 | JGI IMG/M metagenome (GOLD analysis project Ga0310695, IMG submission 203882) | Bovine rumen microbial communities from Lethbridge, Alberta, Canada - RJG_04 (v2) (version 2) | ecosystem: Host-associated > Mammals > Digestive system > Stomach > Rumen | place: Canada...
CATCGTGACCGTCGCACAGGTCTGGTGAACGAGGGCTACTTCGGCATTGGTGTGAAGAAGGGTGAGAACTATCGCTTCTCCGTATGGGCGAAGGCTCCTAAGGGTAACTCTGCCATCCGCATCCAGTTGATTCAGGAGAATTCAATGGATGAGCAGCAGGAGTTCGCTGAGCAGAAACTGGATATCACCTCCAAGGAATGGAAGAAATACACTGTTACGCTGACCGCTACGAAAACACTGAAGCATGCCAAACTGCGCATCTTCCTGAACAGTGCTAACAAAGTATGTCTGGAACATGTGTCGTTGTTCCCTGTCAATACCTATAAGAACCGTGAGAATGGTATGCGTCGCGACCTGGCACAGGCTTTGGAAGACCTGCATCCGGGCATTTTCCGCTTCCCTGGTGGATGCATCGTGGAGGGTACTGACCTGGCAACTCGTTATCAGTGGAAAAACTCGGTAGGTCCCGTAGAAAACCGTCCGCTGAATCAGAACCGCTGGGAACATACCTTTGACTTCCGTTACTATCCAGACTACTATCAGTCGTATGGACTGGGCTTCTTTGAGTTCTTCCAGTTGGCTGAGGACATCGGTGCCGAGCCATTGCCCGTTATCTCGTGTGGACTGAGCTGTCAGTTCCAGAATCCCGATCCAACCAAGCCTGGCGTACATGTTGCCCTTGAAGACTTGGATTCCTATATCCAGGATGCCCTCGACCTTGTGGAGTTTGCCAATGGTGATGTAACCACGAAGTGGGGTAAGGTGCGTGCCGATATGGGTCATCCTGCTCCTTTTAACCTGAAGTTCCTGGGTGTCGGTAACGAGCAGTGGGACTACGACGAGGCTCATGGCGGTTTTGGTCCTGTATTTACTGAGCGACTGAAGAAGTTCAGCGATGCCCTCCGTGCCAAATACCCAACACTGAAACTGATAGGTACCACTGGACCTAACTCTGAGGGATGGGATTTCGACCTGCTACAGCCCCGCATGAAGGAACTGAAGGTGGACCTCTACGACGAGCACTATTATCGTGACGAGGCATGGTTCCTGAGTCACGGCCTGCGCTACGACGCTTACGACCGCAAGGGCCCGAAAGTGTTTGCCGGTGAGTATGCTTGTCATGGAAAGGGCAAAAAGTGGAACCACTACGAGGCCGCTATCTTGGAGGCTGGTCACATGACGGGCTTCGAGCGTAATGCCGACATTGTACACATGACGACGCCCGCTCCTCTCTTCGCCCATGTCGACGGATGGCAGTGGCGTCCTGACCAGATTTGGTACGACCAGACACAGATGTTCAAGACTGTGAGCTACTACGTTCAGCAGATGTATGCTACCAACAAGGGTACGCATGTGCTGTCGCTGACTACACCAGCCAAGACGAAGAAAGGCAAGCCCCAGCCTGTAGCCAACCAGGAAGGCCAAAACGGACTCTTTGCGTCAGCAGCCTTTGACAAGGAAGCCAACGAGGTCATTGTCAAAGTGGTCAACACATCGAAGAGCGCACAGCCCATCACACTGAATCTGAAAGATATGGCTGGTGCTGAAACCGCACAAACGCTTACCCTGAGTCATCAGGGCCTCGATGACGAGAATAGCATCCAGCAGCCTGAACTCATCACACCGAAGAAGGGTAGTGTTGCAGTCGAGGCAGGCAAGAAACAGTCGGTTGTCAATGACCAACTGCCTGCGATGTCGTTCCGTATTTACCGAATCAAGAAATAAATTAGTATTTGTGAAAACTCCATGTTTGGCTGCCTTGGGTAATGACGAGCTGGTCGTTATCCAAGGCAGCTATCTTTACCCTGATGTTGTTGAAAGGCTTGAAACCAAAGGACTCTTCAACGGTGATGGTGTCAGACTTTTGTTCCTTTTCCGAATAACACTGGATAAACAGACTGTCGCCTACATGCTGGAAATTACCATATGCAGCACCCGTATTCATGTCCTTGATTAAAGTGACGGAACCCGAGAAACTGATATACTTCGAATCAGAATTGTCCATACGCCATTGACCCAAAAGATTGCCAGCATCATGTCCCTCTTGACAGGAAGACATGAGAAGTGATAAGTGAAAAGTGATAAGTGTATAGAGAAAAAACTTATAGTATTTTGCCATGATAACCAATTTTTAAATTAAACGTATTACAGTCGCCAAAGACATTTCCTTTGTCGAAGGCATAGGCTGCAGAGAACTGCCAAGCACCTAAGGTATAGATGCCTTGTAGCATGGCGTCAAAAGAATGCAACTTTTGGGGAGCAGGAGCACTATAGGTACCCCATCCTTCTTGATAAGAGCCTTTGACCAGATAGGATATACGGTCGGTAATCTCTCCATTGATACCCACATGCCAAGCCTTGACACGATTGTTGCGGAATTGGGTATATCCCTCCTTATTATATATAGGTGAAGTAATAAGTCCGATACCAGGTGTCATGCCGTAGTGTGAATATGTATCGTAGAACATGTGATTGTAATAGTTGTCGTTACCTGTCACAAGGTCGGTAATCTGACTGCGGATAGGTTCTGGATAGTCGCCACTGTCCCAATGTAACGGACCCGACTGGTTGGTGCTCTGGAAATATTCCACTACGGCACCACGAACATATTGTTTCCCTGGAGTCTTGTTCGTGTACTGCAATCCCCAGAGTCCGTCCCATCCGTTACCCTTACGAATACCTGAACCATCCTCAAAGGGATTGTCCAGATAAGCCTGTAGCTGATGGTTCTGGTTGATGTTCCATCCTATCTGATAGGTCATCACACCCACGTGGTTACCATACACCCAGTCCTCCAGCGCCTCGTTTTCAAAGTAGTTGCTATCGCCCAAAGGCAAGATAACATTCCAGAAAGCTTTGAAGTTGGCAGGTTTGCTTTTCACCACCAGCTCTCCTGTCTCATAGTTATAACATGTACCTCCAAACTGGGCTAAATGCTCAATGCCCACCGTTACGAAGATAGGCTTCTCAGGATTACTTCGGATATACAGGTGCTTCTGATGGTAATAAGCTCCTGTTGCATATAGGAAGTTCTTCATCCCATTCTCATTTCCTTTTTTGAAATGGTCCTCGCGATAACTGTTATCCAGGAATTTGCCATAGCCGAAGTCGAAGTTAATCTGGACCCAGCCCTTCGTATAAGGAACAGCCCAGAAACCATTAGTGCCCAAATGAATCTGGGGGATGGGCTTGGCATTGGTGCCTTTGACAAACGAACCGATGGAGAGCAGATCATCACGCATCACTAAAGGCTGTTCTCTGCTGCCCACTTCCAGGAAGAAGTGTTTCCAACTCAGGTTGGCATAGCATTGCTGCAAATACATCTTGTGGTCGGCATGAACAGAACCTATCACGTCAACAGATCCAGATAGCGTCCAGTCTTTGTTGAAGGCGTGCTCCACATTGACGGCTCCACGCAGATAAGCCGTATTCGAACGAGTTGCCAACACATGATGGCGATTCGTAGACAGTTGGTAAGCTGTAAAATCACCCGTTCCAACAGCGGTCTCTGCCGTCAGGTCGTAATCGACTCGTGTCGACAGCGAGTCTTGTGCCTCAGCATGGGTTGTGAGGCATATGAGAAGAGTCGGAATTATGAAATGTCGATAGTTCATGAAATGTCGATAGTTCATGAAATCAATAGATGGTAAATAATATTTTGTCTATCTGTTTTTCTTGTATGCAAACAATATGATCAGTAACATAACGATACAGACCGGCACTATTGGTGACCACCAGCTGATAGGGCTCTCCTGGCTTAGTGTCTGTAGAGAGGAGGGTAGCCGTGTCGTTATCGTTCAGTGGCTTGGCATTTACGAGATATAGACGTGTAGGTTCTGTAGTCAGTATTCCACTCTCGCCAATGTTGGTCTGCAGATCAATCAGTCGTTTGTAATGTTCATAGTTGGTCATGGGAACCATCAGCTGATAATCTGCCAGCGTCTCTATCTGGTCGAAGTGGTAACGACGACCATAGTTGGTAGTCACATTGTCGCGCAGTATTCCCATCATGTCCAACCATCCGTTCCTGGCGTCCATCAATGCAGGACTTTCCATCGGATTCACAAGGTTGGAAAGCACCTCTCGTGTCAAGTGGTAGGACATGTAACCTTCTTGAAACATGCCCATGTCCACGTTGTGGAACGGTGTGACAACAGAAACCTTATACATATTTACTGTTTACTTAATTGTTCCTCTGAAATACTCAATTGTCTTTGCCAAGCCTTCGTCAAGCGGAACTTTTGGCGCCCAATCTAACTTTGACTTTGCCAATGTGATGTCAGGACGTCGCATCTTTGGATCGTCAGAGGGTAGTGGACGGAATACAATCTTGCTCTTCGAACCGGTCATTGCGATTACCTTTTCAGCCAATTCCAACATGGTAAACTCGCCAGGATTGCCAATGTTCACAGGACCCAGGAAGTCGTCTCCGCTATTCATCATGCGTACCATACCTTCTATCAGGTCGGTGACGTACTGGAAAGAGCGAGTCTGCTGTCCGTCGCCATAAATGGTGATATCCTCTCCTCGAAGTGCCTGCATGATGAAGTTGGAAACAACACGTCCGTCATTCTGAGCCATACGGGGGCCATAAGTGTTGAAGATACGTATCACCTTGATGCGGACACCATGCAGACGATGATAATCGAAGAACATAGTCTCTGCACATCGCTTTCCCTCGTCATAGCACGAGCGGATACCAATGGTATTCACATTGCCCCAATAACTCTCTGGCTGAGGATGAACGGAAGGGTCGCCATACACCTCGCTGGTCGAGGTCTGTAGAATTTTACACTTAGTTCTGCGTGCCAATCCCAGCATGTGGTAGGCTCCAAAAACAGATGTCTTGGTAGTTTGGATAGGGTCGTTCTGATAATATACTGGAGATGCAGGACATGCCAGATTATAAATTTCGTCTACCTCTGCCCAATAGGGTTGGCAAACATCATGTCGTACGATTTCGAAATTCGGTCGTCCTATCAAGTGCCATACATTCTCTTTCGATCCTGTATAGAAGTTGTCCAGACATATCACATCGTTGCCTTCGTTCACCAATCGTTCACAGAGGTGGGAACCAATAAAACCTGCTCCCCCCGTCACTAATATTCGTTTCATCATACCCGTAATAGTGTTTTGTTGATAATACCTTAGAATTTCTTTCCAAATGCAATGTTGAGGAAGGTCAATGCCAACAGCTTGGCATCAAACCACAAAGAGCGATGCTCCAGATAATAGAGATCAAGTTCCAGTCTGCGCAACATCTTCTCCATCGTGTCGGTGTAGCCATTGTAGAGAGTGGCATACGAGGTAACCCCTGGGCGCACCTGATAGAGGTAGACATAACGAGGGTCATGTTTGATAATCTGGTCGATGTAGTATTTACGCTCTGGACGAGGACCGATAAAAGCCATCTCGCCCTTTACTACATTCCATAACTGAGGAAGTTCGTCCAAATGATGGGCGCGAAGAAACTTTCCTATCTTCGTCATACGGGTCTCTTTGTCGTGTTGATAGAGTGCTGGACCATCCTTTTCAGCATCCACCACCATACTACGGAACTTATAGATATAGAAAGGTCGTCCGAAACGTCCAATGCGCTTCTGCTTGAAGATTGCAGGACCTCCATCTTCGTGTTTGATGGCAAGATAGCATATCAGGAAGAGGGGAGAGAATACCACTAAACACACCAAAGCAGCGAAGAAGTCTATCAGTCGCTTGATGTTACGCTCCAACTCGTTCATTCCGTCAGAGATGTAGCGTGGGTTATATTTGTCAGCGTTAAGTTTATATTGTGGCGTAGAAATATCCGTCATAAGCATCTGTTTTATCTTATAAAACGCTTATCTATCAATGAATATTGCCTTTTTCTTCAAAAAAAAAGGTCTGTTCCCTTATTTTTACCCAATACAGAGCGTCGGTTTGCCTTTTTCTTTGTACCTTTGCACTCGATGTCGATGCGAATATTACAGTTAGGCAAATTTTATCCTGTAGGAGGTGGGGTTGAGAAGGTCATGTGTGATCTCCTAACTGGCCTGTCTGCTCGAAAAGTACCCTGCGATATGCTATGTGCCAATGGAGAAGCAGGAGAAAAAGAAGTTGAGATTTCACCTATAAACAGAATATTCTGTTGCAAGACATTGTTGAAGAAATATGCTACGATGATTTCTCCGCAGATGATTCTAAAACTTCGAAAGATTGCATCAGGATATGACATCATCCACGTACATCATCCTGACCCAATGGCCGCTTTGGCTTTATGGCTTTCTGGGTATAAAGGCAAGGTGGTACTTCATTGGCATAGTGACATTGTAAAACAAAAGAAACTGTTGTGGCTTTATACTCCATTGCAGAGCTGGTTAATCCGTCGTGCTGACTTGATAGTAGGCACTACCCCTGTATACTTGTCTGCTTCTCGTCATTTGACTCATGTGCAAGACAAATGCACCTATCTGCCTATAGGTATTGAGCCTATTATTCCTGATGAAGAAAAGGTGCGCGCATTGAGGGTTAAATATGCTGGTAAGAAAATCATTTTCTCATTAGGCAGATTGGTTCACTATAAAGGTTACCGCTATTTGGTAGAGGCTGCTAAGTACCTGGATGACAACTATATCATATTGATAGGTGGAACTGGAGCACTTCGTGAAGAACTTCAATTACAGATAGATTCTGAAGGTATCTCTCATCGTGTCAAGTTGTTGGGACGTGTGTCTGATGAAGATTTACCTACCTATTATGGAGCCTGCGACCTCTATTGTCTGAGTAGCATCATGAAGACAGAGGCCTTTGCCATCGTACAGATTGAGGCAATGTCGTGTGGGAAACCTGTTGTTTCGTGTAACATTGAAGGTTCTGGTGTTCCCTGGGTAAACAAGGATGGTGAGTCTGGTTTGGTGGTAGAACCAAAAAACAGCAAAGCGCTGGCTACTGCCATCCGTCAGATAACAACAGATGCCGATTTGTATCAGCGTCTTTCTGCAGGAGCCTCTCAGCGCTTCAAACAGTTGTTCGAATGTGATGCCATGATTACCCGTTGTCTGGAGATTTACCAGTCAGTGCTTGCATAATCATCCTTGCTGTTTTTCCATAAGTATATGTGGACGCTATCAGAGGGTCAACATTAATAGGTGCTGAGGGTAGTTTCTTCAGCATGTTGTACAACTCGTCAGTATTACCTGCCCCAAAGAAGGTGACAGGATAGCTCCCATAAATTTCGCGATAGACTGGGATGTCGGAAAGAATGACTGGCGTTCCAAGGCTCATGGCTTCCAGGGGAGGAATGCCAAACCCTTCGTAGAGCGAGGGGGAAATGAGACATTGGGCTTTGGAAAGAATGTCATAAACCTGCTGGTTGCTAGCGTCTGTTACCAGACGAACCTTTTCCTTGTTAGCTTCTATTGTTTGCAACATTTCATGGTCTTTTGTGCGGAAGTCAAAGCGCCCGATAATGGTAAGTGGTGGTACCTCTCCACCCTCATCAAGCAGTCGCTTGTAGGCTTCCCATAGCACATGAATACCCTTATATCTCTTAATATTACCCAGATAAACGATGCCTGAACGATGCAGAATGACTGGATGCGTATTTTTATATTCCAGCAACTCTTTGCTCAGGCCATTTCCGACAATCTTAATGTCACGTTTGGTGTGGAAGTGGTCCTGGATTCTCTGGCGTGAGAAATTGCTGACTGTAAATATTCCCTTGCTGATGCGCAGTGCCCGTTTGATATACCATCGAAGAGCCATCATGTGGATTGTGGAACCAAAATGTTCTGTATCGAAAAACACAATGTCGTGGATAGTGGAGTAGATAGGTATCTTTATTCCCATTGGAATGTTGAAGTTGGGCGTAAAGAATACATCGCATCGATTGACTTCCTTTGTTGGGAATAACAACAACTCCTTCCAATTAAAACTGCCATAACAGCATTCTACGATTTTGCAGTTATTATGTCCTCCAAAGGCAGATAGAGCCTGCTTGTTTCCAATCAGCAGGAATTCGATGTCAGGCGTATCAACGATATGACACACCACGTTTTCAATAAACGTTCCTATACCACTCTGGCCTATCAGCCTACAGTCAACTGCTATTCTCATCATCTGTTCTCAAAGGAGGTTTTGCGATATTGGCTCCAAAGATAACGCTTTTATTTCAATTATGCAAATTATGCGCTTCTTAGTTTTAATTTTATAATATGCAGATTATATTTTGGTAATATGTTTTTTTTCCTTACCTTTGCAGCAAATTAATATTCCAAGCCTTGGAATATATATTCCGTGACTTGGAATATATATTCCGTGACTGGAAATATAGAAAGGTATTAATACTAATAAGAAATATCACTAAAGAGAATAAGAAATATATTATGGGAAATTTTGTGATAAAGAACATGCACACAGGCATGAGTAACAGTGAAGGGAAAGCATTCCCTAAGATGCAGGTTTATACTGAGTTCGACTACGACAAGGTGGTTGAGATGATTAATGGTTATTCACCAGCATTCAGCAAGGGAGTTATACGCGGAGTGCTCGACACGTTGTCGATGGTGATGAAAACTTGTCTGCCACTGGGACATACGCTGAAGATTGATAATCTGGGTGTGTTCTCCCTGGCACTTGAATTTGCAGATGCTGAAAAGGATGAGGAGCAGGAACATCCACAAAAACAGTATCACCATGTAAAAGCCAAAACCATCAATTTCAAGGTCGATCAGAAACTGATGAACGAAATCAATGAAGAGAATACATTCGAACGAAGCCCTAACAAAGAAAAAGCCCCTTCTCCCTATTCGCTTGAAGAGCGCCTGCAACGAGCTTTGATAGTGATAGACGAAAACGGAAGCATAAGGCTACAGGAATACGCCAATCTCAATAGCCTCAGTCGTACATCAGCCTCCAGAGAATTGGCTCAACTTGTTGCTGACCCCTCTTCAGGTATTAAGGTCCAAGGTAGCGGTCCTCTTAAATGCTGGGTGCGCAGGTAAGTTATTCTCAAGAAAGTTCTTTAGAATAATGTCCCAGTCATAGGCTGCCAGTTGGGACGTATTGACTGTGGGGCGTTCGTTGGCAATACGGATGATGGTGTCAATCCATATTTGTGGATCGTAGCCTTCGACGGTAAAGGCACCATCTTTGCCTGATGCGACTTCTATCATCGCTGAATTATGAGCAGTAACGATGGGACATTCACATAGCAACGCTTCGAGCTGTGGCATGCCAAAACCTTCGTTTAGTGAAGCCGAGACAAAACAGCGGGCAAGGTTGTAGAGCTTGACTAAATCGGAGTTGGGAACGAAGCCACAGAAAACGACACGCTCACGAGGAAATCCTTCTGCTTCAACGATATCGCGCATCTTACTGTTTTTCCAGCCCCTTCCGCCAATGACTACAAGCTGGAGATCGCTTCGCTTGCTGAGTTCAGGCATCAGTGAGAGGAGAAATGACAGATTTTTTCTGGGTTCGAGTGAACCTACAAACAAAATGAACGGATGGGTAATACCGTATTGTTGGAGAACGGAAGTTCTTTCACTCTCTGTGAGAGCAATGGGGCGATAGATAGTCCTGTCTATAGAGGCTCCAGTGAAGATTTCCTGACATTGGCGACGGGGAAAGTAGTGCTTTACTTTGTTTTGCGTATAGAGTGAATTGGTCCAGATAATGTCTGCCTTCTGGATGGAACGGTTGAAGAACAGTTTGTTTGCCAGCACATTAGTCCATTGCATGGTGTCTTGGAATTCAATGTTGACAACATCGTGAACGACGATAATTCTCTTCATACTACGAGGCAACAGGAAAGGCAGACAGGGAACAGGGGAATAGTAGATGTCTGCCTTCAAGCGGCGAGCCAGCAGAGGCATCATTACTAGAAGCCACACCAGGTTGGGTAGGTGGTGGAACAAACTATTGGAGTACTCCTTCAGTACTACGTTGTCAGGCAGACCGTCTCTGGCAAAGGTTTTGTGTAAAGGCCTTGGCAGTGCAATATGGAAGGTATCGCTGGGGTGCAGGTTTGCCCATGCCATCACGCTATCCTTTAGGAATGTGGAGATACCTGCGCTAAATGCCGTGAATGTTCGTCCGTCAATGAGTATATTCATGCCTTGAAAATGTCCTTAAAGCTTTTTAGTGATGCCTCGTAAGAATACTTTTCTATGAAGAGTTTTCGTGAGGCCGGATTATATTTGTATGGAATATGGAAGTGGCTGATGGCTTGGATAAAGTCCTGTGCGTTGCCACATTGTTTCGCAATCGTGGCATTGACGTCATAACCTTCCAATGCCTCACGCGTACCTATTATGTATTTGCCGTATTTCAGAGCTTCGGTAGTCTTTACCTTCATTCCGCCTCCTGTTATAATGGGTAGAATCATAAAATCTGCGGCTTCGTAGTAAGGTGCCAAATCGGGCACGTTACTGAAAATAGAAATCTGTTCGGAGGGCTTAATATCATGTGCGAAAGCTTCCATTCCAGCACCGACTATCGTTAAATGAATATCGGTATGAGGCAAAATGTCGTTGCAAAGCCATGTAAGTCCTTTGGTGTTTCCAAAGAAATAACTGCCCACGAACAAAGCTTGTTTATGGCTGTTTGTTATTTGCTGCATGTTGGTGTGATTTCCGTAGTCGTCCTTCATGGAAATGGGGATGACAACATCAGCTTGCCTGCCATACAACTGTTTCAAGCGAGTAGAGTCGTTATTGTTCAGGGCGATAATCGTGTCGGAATAGTGACAGGCACAGCGTTCGTTCTGCTTGGCCATAGGAATCCAGAAAAAGTGACTGTAGTTTTTGCAGTCGATGACGTTCGACCTAAAGAAATCGTATTCTATATTATGAAAGAACGTATGGATACGGATGGATGGCTTTTGATGTTTGGCATATTTTGCCAGCAGGCCAAGCTGGGAACTGTCGATGAAGAAGTCTGTGATGCTCTCTTCGGCAATTAAGTTCAGAATGTTTTTACAGTGCTTGTCAGTAAGTCCGCCCAGATAGCCCTTTAAAATACCCAGGGTCCTTTGCAGGTGCCCTTTTACGTTTCGTTCCCCCTTGTCTGGCTTTAAGAAATAGGCAATGACTTGGTCTTCACCTAATAAATCTTTCAAGGATTGCAGATTACGTTTGGCGCATTGAGTTCCACCCGAATATTCTTGGCTATTGTCGAAAGTCACATATAGTAGTTTTCTCATGGCAGAATTAGTATTCTGGTTCTTCAAAAGTCTTCTGGAAAATGTATTTGCGCTCCTGATACGATTTGATGCCAAACAGCAGGTTGTCGTATTCGTGAATGGGCGCATTCAGTGTCGTAGCAGTCTTGACGATACAATACAGCCCGACGAACGTAGAGAAGAGTATCTTATTTCTGTCGTAATAGAAACATTTTATCAAATCACACCATAGTATCCAGTACGCATAGATAAATAGAATGTAGATACGTTTGCTGATTTCGGCAAACTCGCTGAAAAGGAAATTTGAGATGAAGAACGCAACTAGCGAGTTGATGAATATGCGATTCTCAACCCTTGCGTCACACAGCTTTTCATAATAGCAAAAAACGAGAATACCTGTGATAAGTCGCTCGATAAATCCCATTCCGAATCCTCGTGCAGTACTGAGTTCAGTGTAGGCATCAATCTTATTGTCGATAAACATACCGCCAATACCCGTCAATTTGATTAGCTTGAGGAAGATGGGTATGTGAAGCACGAAGATCATGATACAAATGACAAAAATGGTCAGATAAACCCATTTGTTGAGTTTACGATGTATGAAGAAATAGAATGGGAAATAGACAATGGCCGAGAAATGAAATGACAATGCCAGCAGACAGAGTCCGAAATAGGGTAGTGGGCGTCGTTCTTGCAGATAGGTGATGGCATTCAGGAAGATGAATATACTGATGGAGTTGCGCATCAGGTTGGCATTAATCATAAAGCCCTCGAACACTAGATAAATCACTAGTGCTATCAAAAGGTTGTCGGAATATTTTCGGAAGAACGACAGCAGTAGCCATGTGTTCAGCAAGGTGCTGGTAAAGACGAAAAAATGAAAATTGGGAACTAGGCTTTTATTCAACAGCATGAAAATCAGGAATCCCGGCTCTCGGCTCTTGCCCATCTCATAGTTGAAGAGCAAGTCCCAAGTGCATTTGTCAAACTCTACGTAGTAGGTCATCCAGTCGGTATTGATAAAACCACGAAAGGCAAAAAACACGAAGTAAATGAGTATTCCCCATAGCGTGATTTTATGGGTGAATGCTTCGTCTTCTTTCTTTTGTTCTATCAATATGGCTAAAAAGCCTAACAAGATGACGAGTATTACGTAGGGAATTGCGTAAATCATCTATAGCTTTTTATTCGTTATTGCTTTTTCTCTTTCTCTTCCTGTTCCAGTCGCGTCCATAAAGAATCCATAATGCGTCGCATACTATTCCGAAGAAAATAAAAATCAGTACGGTGACAGCACGAGGCATACTAGCGGCCCTATATGGCATAATAGGTTGTTCGATGACAGTGAATGCTGGTGTTTTCTCCTGAACTTTAGCCTTAGCGGCTTCCAGTTGTGTATTCAGCGAAGTATAAGTATTGAATTTCAGTTGCATGTCATTCTCCATGTCCTCCAACTTCAACTCTATGCTCTTCATCGACACATTAGTAATACCGTCCGATGAACTTCCATATTTCTGACGGGCTTTCTCGTAATCGGCTTTTGCCTTCCTGGCCAGTTCTTTGTAATAGTTGTAGTCGTTTCGAGCTTTGCTCGTACGATAGTTCGTGATATAGGTCTGAAGACGCTTCTGTAGCGTATCGGCCACAATGGCTGCGACTAATGGATCTTGGTCGGTTACGGTGATGCTAATAACGCTAGTTTTCTTGTCGATGGTACACATAATAGCATCGCGGATGGACTTGCAGACTCCTTCATCTTTTCTCGAAATTTTGTACACATCCTTTTTTCCTTTGCCACTAGCCAATGGGTCTTTGGGCTTAATCAGGTTGAAAAGCCATTGTTTTGGATAATCCCAAAATGGCGACTTTTGTTCCTCAGTGATATGCTTGTAATAGGTACGCTCTGAATCATCGTCCTTCAGACGTACAGGGACGTTGAATAGATTCATGACGAACTTTGTCGAGCTGAAGATATCTGGATAGAGCTCTGGATAGATAGCGTCCATGGATGATTTCCCGGCAAGATCGATACCGAAATTCGCTGCCATATCAGCTAGATTGTCTGTTAGTCCTAAACCTCCTGACGATAGCTCTGGTGCCAGAATAACCTCTGCTTTGAAATATTTGGGAGTGTTGAGCGCAACGATGACGCCAATCACTGCTGCCACTGCGATGAATTTGAGTAGCAGTCGCCATTCTTTTAACACTTTTTCAACCAATCCTAACAGGTCAATTTCTCTTGTCTTCTTCTCTTCCATATACCAAGTATGCTTAAGCAAAAGGGGTAAAACCTTTACAATGATAATCTAATTCTTTGATTCGTTCTTTAATCTTACGTGCTGGAACTCCTGCAACTACGCTGTAAGGATCGACGTCTTTCGTAACGACAGCACCTGCACAGACGACAGCTCCCTTGCCGATAGTGATATTCTGCTGAATGACGGCATTATTGCCTATCCATACATAGTCATCAATTTTGACTGGTAGGAAACGCCCGCGAAAATGATTTGAGTTATAGTCGTGACTGCCAGTCATGATACTCACGTTGTGCGAAACGGAGACATTGTTGCCAATTGTAATACCGCCTCGTGCATCCAGCATGCAACCTCTGTTGATATGGGAATAGTTGCCAATAGTCAATTGCTGGGGTGTCATGATATAGACTCGCTTCATGACAAATGTCCCTTTGCCGATTCTCATTTTCAAGCGTCGCATGCAAAAACGGCGCAACGTCCAGAAGGGGATATGGGGCAGGATGTCGTTCAGCGTGTATTCTGTAAGGAAGGCAATGAACCAACGGTAAAATGCCGATTGCTTGAAAACATCTTTCCAAACAATTGTCTTGATGGAAAGTTTGTCTGCAAGTGTCAATGGCTTACCTGTTATCACCATCCGGTTGTATTTCAGGTTCTGCTCGTAGCCATACGAAGCACCGTCTAACTGATATATTTCAATGGTGGCTTCGGTTTTCTGAAAGCGGAAACCGTTTTTGTACAATTCGTATATGAGTAGCCAGTCCAAAGCATAGCCGTAGGTAGACTGTTGGCTGACATCGTATAGATGGTTTTTCTGAATCTCTGCCCTCACTAGTGAGGATCCATGCCGATAGATGGGGCCATAGGTCATCATGCTAAAATCTGACGTTCGTTTGAAGACGTCACCGTTTTCTTCGCTACGCTCTATGCTGTTGCCGTAAAGAATGTCTGCTTGATTAATATCTGATGCTCTGTTGATGGCTTGCTCCAGTGATTGGGGGCTGGCAAAGAGATCACCACTGTTCAGTATGTTGATCCAGTCACCCGTAGCGTGTTTGATACCTTTGTTCATGGCATCATAGATTCCATCATCTTTTTCAGAACACCAAAAAGCCAACCTGTCGCTATATTCTTGGATAATGTCAACAGTTCCATCTGTGCTACCTCCGTCAATGACGATGTATTCTTTCTCCTGCCATGTCTGGCAGAAAAAACTCTCCATCGTTTCACGGATGTGTTTTACATCGTTAAAGACCACAGTGATAACACTGATAGAATTCTTTTTAGAAAGATCCTTTGACTCAGAAAGTTGTTCTAACATAATATAACTAACGTAGGATTTTATGTTTTATTGTATGGGAATGATGTTATATGCAATATTATTGATAAATAATCGTTATTGTAATGTGAAGTTACTGCAGAAGATATTAGGAAAGCAAAAAAGAAGCAAGGATGTTGTAAAGAATGTCTTAGCGTCAATCGTTCTAAAAGGGGCAGATATAATCATCAGTTTGCTTTTAGTTCCTCTAACCATCAATTATCTGGACGTAGAATCTTATGGTATTTGGTTGACTTTAAGTTCTATAGTAGTTTGGATAAGCTATTTTGATTTTGGTTTGGGAAATGGCTTCCGAAACAAATACGCTGAAGCTTTGGCACTGGGTGACAAATCTTTGGCAAGGTCATACCTTAGTACATCCTATTTTTCTTTATTTGTTATATTCACGATAGTTTTTTTGATAGTTGGTATTGCTAACAATTTAATAAACTGGACGGAATTACTAAGTGTTCGTTCGGAAATGTTGCCAACTTTGCGAAGCGTATTTCTTTTGTTGTCATTATTCTTTTGCATTAGGACAGCACTTGGAGTATTCGAGTCTATGCTTCAAGCAAAACAAAAACCGGCAGGGGCAAATTTTATCCAAGTAATTGGGCATGCACTATCATTGTTCTCTATATGGCTTCTAACACTTATGTCACATGGGGATTTGATTCTAGCAACAACGTTCTTGTCTGGAATCCCTTGTTTAACACTTTTGATATTTACATTGCTTTTCTTTTGGCATCCAAGATATAGAAATATGTCACCTAAACTATCCTGTATTGATTTAGGTCTGATAAAAGATATTGTTGGATTGGGAGGGCAGTTCTTTCTTATTATGCTATCTGTCGTTCTTATTTTTCAGTGTCTCAATATCGTCATATCCAATATACAAGGTCCTTCAGCTGTAGCAGAATTCAATGTTGCTCAAAGATATTTTGGAGTAGTACATATGGTGTTTACGATAATTGTTGTACCATTCTGGTCTGCTTTTACTGATGCTTATGCAAAAAGGGATTACAAATGGATGAAAACATCTCAAAAGAAATTGGAAATGATTCTGATTTTATGTATTACCTCTTTAATTGTTATGTATTTTGGCGCAGATCTGATAATAGATATCTGGACCAACGGTAAAATTAGTGTTCATCATAATCTATCTTTTATGCTTGTTGCTTTCACTTTTTCTCAGTCTGTTAGTAGCCTTTATATGACATTAATAAACGGAATAGGTAAAATCAGATTACAACTTGTCATATACATGTCTTTCGCTGTCATCTCACTTCCAATGATTTATTATGGATGTAAAGAATTAGGCTTGTGGGCTGCATTACTATGGCCCACGTTAACATATTTAGTTCAAGCAATAATAGGGCGTATTCAGTTGGATAAGATATTGCGCGAAAAAGCAACGGGGATTTGGAATAAATAAAAATGGAAATGTCGTGAAAAGAATATATGTAACATTTGGAGACGAGAGATTCGCTAAGTCTAGAGACTTTGGAGTAAAGATGGCAACTCTTGTTGGTGGATTTGATATGGCTATTGGTTATTCTATGGATGATATTCCTGAAGATTTTAAGAAAAAACACCATCTGATTTTCAATATTAAACGAGGAGCGGGTTTGTGGTTGTGGAAACCATATCTTATCTATAAGACTTTAACGGAAATAGCTAATGAAGGTGATATGGTTTTTTATGCTGACGGTGGATCCTTTTTCATTAGGAATATAAAGCATATAGAAAGAAGTATGGGTGCAAATGACATTTGGGTGTCATGGATCCCGTTTGTTGAGTCTCAATTTACAAAAGCAGATACTTTTGTGTTGATGGATTGTGAGAAGGAAGATTTTAAAAGAAGTGCACAAATCCAAGGAGGTTTTATTTATGTTCGCAAGAGTATTGAAACTATAAATTTTATCAAGGAATGGTTGGATTATTGTTGTGATATTAATATTTTGCATCCTGATAATTTGTGTCCAGGTATAAAAAATGATGCTAATTTTATTGCACATAGAGAAGACCAATCCGTATTAAGTCTCTTGTGTAAAAAGCATCGAATAATACCTCACTTGGATCCTTCACAATATGGGAAATATCCCTATATGTATGGTGTGTGGGGATTTGATAGACCTGCAATCAATTATAACGAAGAATATCCTGTAAGTATTATTCTTCATCGTAGCCCAAACATAAATGTAATAGAGGTAATAAAGTTATTTATTCTCTCCATAATACCTAAAAGATTAGGAGAAAAACTCGCTAATCCTCAAATGGTATCGGAAGAAAAAAGGAATGCGTTGAAACATTAGCAATCATTCATTTACTTCGTTAAATTAGCAATGGTGGCAATCATGGTGCCGAGTGAGGCAGCGGTGGTACCGATGCTGAGCCATTGCTGCAGACCAAATCCTTGGCGCTGTCTCTTCGTGGGCACTACAATCTGACAACCAGGGCGTGGCTTATGCTTGCGGTCTGCACGGGCTACCATGCCATTCATGTAGATGATGATGGTTTTTGACTTCTTGGCAGACGATGTTGTTCCTCCTGCCAGGTCGATATAGTAGTCGGCATTCTTTCCGTCCTTGAAATAAACGGTGTTGGGATAGAGTACCTCACCGTTAATCTTCACAGTTCCGTCGTAGCGGGGAACGACGATGCGGTCTCCTTCACGAAGAATGGGGTCGTCCTCACTGCCAGGATTCTTGAGGGCCTTGTCGAGCTCAATACCTACGGGGTAGTTTGCATTAACCATCAGTTTCTTGACATCGATAGAGTCGCGACCCGAGTTACGCTGGGCAGTGCGAAGCATGGTCTCCATCTGCTCGCGTTCCTCTGGCGTCATCAGTCGCAGCAGTTTGGTACCTTCCCGATAAGCTCGCTTGGTCAGCCCTCCTGCCAATTTGATGACATCGCTCAGACGCTGTCCTTTGTTGGATAGAGTATAGGTACCTTCAAACTGGACCTCGCCTTCAATGGTGACATTCTGTTGCTCGGTATAGTTAGGACTGCGACGAACATAGACCTCATCAAAAGGCATCAGTCTGAAGTCGGGCTGTTCTGCTATAGAGAAATCAGGAGTCAGTTTAAAACTGAAGGTCTGAGCTATCTGGTCGTCGGCTTCTGTGGCATTTGGATTAGTGATTCGACGAGAGACATCTACTTTGACGAGTGAAGCGGCATCGGTAGGACCTCCAGCCTGCAGGATGAGGTCTTCGACACTCTCATTGGCAGCATATTTGTAGGTGCCAGGATAAAGTACTTCGCCATTGATAGTTACTGTTTGTTTTTGGTTTTTCTCCTCGCGACTGGCGATGTAGAGAACATCTTCGTTGCGCAGGGGAACATCAGGAGCTGTACCTTCCAATATACCTCGAACATCCACACTCAACACCTCCAAAGTGCGATCAGCCTTCATTCGGTGCATAACGGCATGTTGTGAGATGGCTCCTTCTGTCAGTCCTGCTGCTGCCTCTACTAACGCCTTGACAGTACTGATGTTTTCGCCTACATGGTACATGCCAGGACGGAATACTGCACCTTTAATCTCTACCATGTTCTGGTAGCGGTTGAGCGTCGAGTCAACACTGACGGAGTCTTCGTCCATCAATTTAAACTGGCTCAGGTCGAACTCGCCTACGCTGAACACAGAATACTGATTGCCTGCCTTGCGGTTGATACGGATAGCCTTGGTATAGGCATCACCCGTAAAACCACCAGCATAGCGGAGTAGGGTAGCTGCGCTCTCCGTTTTCTTCATCTCATAGAACATGGGGCGCTTTACCTTACCTGTGATGTTAACCAATGCTTCGTAAGGACCAACGGTGATGACATCGTTGTCTTGCAGACGGACATCACCTGTCAGCTTACCATTAAGCAGGAAGTCGTAGACATCGACGTTGGTGACTTGCTTGCCACGACGGAACACTTTCACATTACGCAGCGTACCAATCTCGTTAGGACCACCCGCCATGTAAAGTGCGTTATAAACAGTGGCAAAGGCAGACATGGTGTAGGTGCCTGGCACCTTAACCTCACCCATGATGTTAACGGTAATAGTACGTGTTTGTCCCAGCGTCAAATCAATCTGTGAACCCTGATAACGAGGACCTAACACTTTCTTCAGACGAGCCTTGGCCTGACTTACAGACAAACCACCTAACTGGATAACACCAATATCCTCGATGGTGATGGTTCCATCAGGCGAGATGACTTCAGTCACACTCTCTTGTGATGCTCCCCAGATGTCAACATTGACAGCATCGCCTGGTCCCAGACGGTAATTCTGTGGGGTTGCCAGATTCATCGAACTTTCAAAGGTCAGGTTCTTGTTGTTGAACACATCATGACCGAATATCTTGCGCTTACCCTCTTTCTCTTTCTCCTGAAAATATCTCAGTGAGTCGGGCATCATGAAGTCTATCGCTTCGTCCATTTCTACGAAGTCTTTGTCATTTTCATCATAGGTGCGTCTTTGCTTCTTTTTATAGTCCTCCATCTTGCTGTCCTTGATGCGGAATTGTGAAGCTTTCTTCTGGTCTATCTTAGCCTGCTCCTCGCGCTTTTCACCATTAGCTTCACGCATTCTGGTCTTTACGGCTTTTGAGCCCGCAGTGATGTCCTCAGCACCTAATGCCCCGTTTTTGATTTGTTTCTGATACTTCTTCTGGATACGACGTATCTGGTCCATGGTGACACCACGTTGTATCAGTTGGGTAACAATCTGCTGACGAGAAACACCATTGGCGTTCTGCTCAATGACATAGTCCATCACTTGGTTATCAGTCATGCCTGACTGGGCCCATGTTGAGGCCGTTGTCAGCAGCAGACAGATTATAAATATAGTTATTCGTTTCATCTTCGCGCACACATTAATACTATATAAAAACACGTTTCAGTGCAAAATATTGTGCAAAATTAGCGATTTTTTCTGAAAAAGCATGGGTGTTTCAAGAATAAATTGTATTTTTGCAGTCCAATTACGATATTTATCTTGGGGGTGACTGGATTTGACAGCGAGCCGAGATGGTACGTAAGCATGCGGAGTGACGACTGTGGACTCCATAATCACGTCGGTCGAAAAATTAATTGGCGAAACTAAGTACGCTCTCGCTGCCTAAACGAAGTACAGTAGTTTACTGGCCTAATTCTCTTACAAGGTAGGAGAACGAGACATCGCTCCAAGGATGTAGTCCCGAATCTAAGGATCAAGCGGTGCAGGTTAAATCGGGAATAGTCAGGTTAGGCCTCGATAATCTGATGAAATTTAGAGGATAAGGTTGCAGTTGGTGGCTTGGGTCTTGCTGCAGCACGAAAATGAAGGCCAAGATAAGCATGTAGAAAGCGTATGGTTTCCTCGTGTGGACGAGGGTTCGATTCCCTCCACTTCCACTATCGTTGCAGAGGAGGGGTCTCACCCTCGTGAGGGTTCTTTGACCTGAAGGTGCAAAGCGACTACGTCGATTACGATTCCCTCCACTTCCACTATCGTTTTTTTTGCGTCCCAGATGAATAACAACACTGAACATAGGATTCAAAAATCATCTATTAGATAGCATATGAAGAAAAAACTGATTTTGGCAATAGTAGCCGTTCTCTTTGCCTTGACGGCAAACGCTCAGAAAGCGCTGAAGAAAGTGTATAACGAGAATATTAATCCCATCGAGCAGATAGACCAGGCTGTAGCGAAAGCTAAGTCCGAAGGCAAGTTCGTCATCTGTCAGGTGGGTGGCAATTGGTGTCCCTGGTGCCTGAAGTTCGCAGACTTCATCGAGAAGGACACTACTATCAGCAAGATCATAGCGGATAATTTTGAGTATATCCATGTCAATTACAATCCTCGCAAGTCGCAGGGTGAAGAGAAACTGGCACAAGGCCGAGCCCTGATGAAGCGTCTGAACAATGCCGGACGTTTCGGATACCCCGTGTTCGTTGTCCTCGACGAGGAAGGCCGAATCCTCCATATCCAGGATTCAGGTCTCCTGGAAGAAGGTGAGGGATATAATCAGAAGAAAGTGCTTAGCTTTTTCAAGAACTGGACGCCAAAGGCCGTAAGGTAATTAGTTAGTACCCATACACCAGCCCGTATTTCTCATGCAGTCTGCGTAGTGAACCGTCTGATTTCATCTGACGGATAAGGTCGTTTACCAGCTGTAGCAAGTCGTCCTGCCCCTTGCGCATCAGGACACCTATCTCACCATGATTAAACGGAGTGTTCAGTAGTGGGGCTGCAAGTCGGGCATCGGTCTGCACGTAATAGGGAGCCTCCGTGATTTCTGTTATCATCACATCAGCTTTCCCTTCCGCTACGAGCGAAGGTATTTCTTCGTTCTTAGGGTGGACGATAATGGTAGCATGAGTCAGGTTCTTGTTGGCAAACTTCTCATTCAGTCCACCAGGGTTTACCATCACGCGCACTTCAGGCTTGTCAATGTCTTCCAACGATTTATAGCGATTGGCCTCCGATGCACGACAAAGAATGGTCTTTCCGTTTGCCAGATAGCCCTCGCTCATGAGCATCGTTTCACAGCGAGCATCAGTGATGGTGATGCCGCCAATAGCCAGGTCGAAAGACTGTGGCTCAGCTTGCACGTCAGCGGAAAGTGTAGGCCATGAGGTCTGTACGAACTCGATGCCAACACCCAACCGCTTTGCAATCTCCTGAGCCATTTCGATACCGAAGCCCCAGTATCTCCCATCTGGCTCGCGGAAGGATAGCGGCCTGTAATCCCCCGTTGTTCCGATAAGGATGGTGCCCCTATTCTGTATACGGTTGATAGTAGGTTGATTGACTACTACGGCACTATCCTCGTTAGCCGTACAAGAGGCAAACGAAACAGTACTGCCGAACAATACGGCGGTTAGGAATAGCAAGAAAATCTTTCGCATATTTCTATTCCTGGTTTAATCCGTTCATTCTATTTTTCTTTATGCGTCATGATGTTGAGCACCATGTCATCAGTCTTGCACATCGCATCCGCTCCGATGTTCGTGAGATTGCGGATACTCTTGTCCACACTGTTGTCTACGATACCTTCCCCTGAAGAAACACATTTGCCTTCCATTGCCAGGAGTGAAGAGAGTAGGGCCGTGCTGACACCACTGGTAATCTTCAGCGAGCACGACGGCTTGGCACCATCGCAAATCATGCCTGTCAGGTTGGCTATCATGTTCTTGACTGATGCACAGATTCGGGCATAGTCGCCCCCCATAAGATAAGTGATGCCGCAACTGCTGCCAATACTTGCCACGACACAACCGCAGAGGGCCGACAACTTGCCCAACGACTGCTTGATATAGATGGCAGTCAGATGGGAGAGCATCAGGGCGCGAATCAGCTCCTCCTCCGTATTCTCGTTCTCTTTGGCATAGACACACACAGGATTCGTGGCACAGATTCCCTGATTGCCACTACCAGAGTTCGACATGACGGGAATCATGGCTCCTCCCATTCGTGCATCACAGGCTGAGGCTGTGCGCGAGATGATATGCGAGTAGATGGAGTTGCCGAAGATGCCTTTGGCCAGTGGACGGTCAATGGTCTTACCCAGGTTGTGACCGTAGTTGCCTTTCAAGGATTCGCGGGCTGCGTTCATGTTCAACTTGCGTGCTTCTTCTATGAATTGTATTTCCTCCAGTGGGGCTGTGGTGGAAAAGTCCCATACCAATTGCATGTTCAAGGCTATCCCGTCGTCCTTTGCCGTTGCGCCATGCTGAACAGCTGATGCATCCGTGACGAAATGCGTATGACTTCCGGCAATGATGGCCGTCTCTTTCTTGTCACCAGCAAAGACCGTCATCTCTACATAAAGCTTGTCGCAAACACCTTCCTTCAACTTGATGTCTATGCGGTCCTCGGCAACAAAGCGTTTACCTTCTTCCAAGGCCTCTGGCGTCAGGTCTTTCAGTACTTCCAACTGATATTCACTCTTGCCAATCAGTGCGCCAAGGGCAATGGCTATGGGCAATCCTATCATTCCTGTCCCTGGAATACCTACACTCATGGCATTTTTCAGAATGTTGGCACTCAGTCGGGCCTCAATTCTTTCCGGGCGACAACCTAACTGCTCTGTGGCCTTTGCGGTACAGAGGGCTACACACATCGGTTCTGTACAGCCAATGGCTGGCACTACCTCTTGGTGAACCAAGGCAATGATTTGGTTTCTAATCTCTTTATTTAGCATAATTGTCCAGACCTTTTTTCAGGAATTTGATGTATTCTGCTATGTCTTCGTCGTAGGCACGGCTACTGGTCAATGGCTTTCCGTTGTTGTCGAGAACGACATAGAACGGCTGGGCATTGGCTCCAAACTTGCTGCTCTGCAGATAGCTCCATTTGGCTCCTACGGTGCGCAGTGTCTTGGTATTGCCATTCGCGTCCGTCACTTCAAACGGTTCTTTGAGGGGCGTCTTGTCATCCACGTAGAGCGATATTAACACGAAGTCATCGCTCAGCATGTCTGCCACCTTCGCATCCGTCCATACAGCAGCCTCCATCTTACGACAGTTCACACAACCGAACCCTGTAAAGTCGATGAGCACAGGCTTGCCTTGTGCCTTGGCAGCAGCCATACCCTCATCATAATCTGTAAATTTCGCCTCCACCACTTTCGTGTTGATGTTAAAGTCCTGCGTGTTCATGGGGGGAGCAAACGCACTGACGGCCTTGCACGGAGCGCCCCAGAGTCCAGGAACCATATAGATGGCAAAAGCCAGTGATACCAAACCGCCCATGATGCAGACTACGGGCATGGGTTTGTTGATTTCGCCCCCAATCTCATCACTCTGGAATTTCAGCCAGCCACAGAGGTAAGCACCCAACAGTGCGAAGATGACAATCCATAGCGAGAGGAACACCTCACGGTCCAACAAGTGCCATCCATAGGCAAGGTCGGCCACCGAGAAGAATTTCAGAGCAAACGCCAGTTCTATGAAGCCCAGCACAATTTTCAGCATGTTCATCCAGGAGCCCGACTTCGGCGCTTGTTTCAGCCAGGCGGGGAACAGGGCAAAGAGTGTGAAGGGTAGGGCTAAGGCCAGTGCGAAACCGAACATACCAAGGGCAGGCGCGAGCCAGTTGCCGCTGGTGGTGGTTTCTACAAGCAGCAGTCCGATGATGGGGGCTGTACATGAGAACGAAACAAGCACCAAGGTGAATGCCATCAGGAAGATGGAAAGCAGTCCGCTGGTAGTGGAAGCTTTGGTATCAACCGCATTCGCCCAACTATCGGGCAACTTGATTTCGAACCAACCAAAGAACGACAGGGCGAAGACCACCAGCAGCACAAACAGGAAGATGTTGAATACTGCATTGGTCGACATGGCATTCAGTGTGTCGCTGCCAAACAGTGCCGTCACCAGCAGCCCTAAGCCCAGATAAATCACGATGATGCTCAGTCCGTAGGCAATGGCATCCTTGATACCCTGACGATTGGTACTCACCATCGTCTTCTTATCCGTCTTGGCACGCTTCAGGAAGAAGCTGACCGTCATCGGGATGATGGGCCATATGCAAGGCATGCAGACAGCCAACAGTCCACCGATAAAGCCCATCAGCAGGATATATAACAAGGAATGGTCGGTGATGTTGTCGCTACCACCCATTGCTTTCAGCTCATCCACCACCGGTTGCCAGAGGTCGTTGCCCTCAGCGACCATAGCCGATACGGAATCATTCTGAGCGACGATGGTGTCTTTCTCTACCACTTCCACGTCCTCTTTTACCTCCTCTTTCGCCTTCGCATCCTTCGCTTCCTCTGTGGCAACAGGACTCTTGCCCTTTGCTTTCAGCGATGCCTCAGAGGGAGGCAGACAAGCCTCGTCGTTGCAGGCTCCGTATTCCACGTAGCAGTCAATGTCGTATTGCGGTTTGGTAAATCTGATTTTCTGTACGAAGGTAACTGCTTTCTCGAAATAGCGCAACTCCATGTCGAACAGCTTATCGTATTTCTTAATCTCGCTGCCACGCGCTTGCAATTTGCCTACAGGCTCTGCACCCTCCATCTTCACGGTGTTGAACGAAGCCGAAATAGGACCATCGTTGCCCAGATTGGTAGAATACACATGCCATCCTGGGTCAATGGTAGCTGAGAACACCAGTTCAGCCTCGCCTTCTTTCAGCAGTTTCAGTTGTGAGGTAAAGTGTACGGGGTCCATCATCTGCGCCATTGTTGACAGCGCGATGAGGAACAAGATGGTTGATGATATTATTTTCTTCATACGTTCATTTTTGTTTGATGATGGCGTCTAACAGCCCTTCGCAGGCATCCTCCAACAATTCAATCACCAGTTCAAAGTCGCTTTCCACACCGTAATAAGGGTCAGGCACGGTAGGCTGGGTAGGGTGGTGGCGCAAGTAGTCTGCCATCAGTCTTATCTTCTTTCTGTCCTCCTCATTGCGAGCTTTGGCTGTAATGGCGCGTATGTTCTCGTTGTCCATGCCTATGATGAGGTCGAAACGGTCGAAGTACGAGCTGTCCAACTGCTGGGCGCGACTGTTGAAGTTATAGCCATGCTTACTGCCACAGCGACGCATCCTGCTGTCAGGCAAATCACCAATATGCCAAGGACCGATGGCTGCAGACTCTATATGAAACTGGTCACTTAAACCGCGTTCGTCCACCAGTCGCTGCATAATACCTTCAGCGGCTGGTGAACGACAGATGTTTCCCAGACAGACAAAGAGAAGTCGCTGCTTCATCGTATCTTTTACTTTATCACGACTTTTTTGCCCTGATGGATGTAAACGCCCTTTGTTGCAGGTTTCTCCGTAAGTCTAAGACCATTGAGATTGTACCAATGGGTATCCGAATTTTGACGGGTTGTTGTTATTGTTTGGATGCCAGTAGTTTCCTTCAATACGTTTTTCCACATACCATTCATGGTATAGTAGCCGGTATTCTGGAAATCGAGGTCATCTGTCTGTTCTTTTTTGTTGTCAGAGCTATTAATGGCATTATTAAAGATGATACCTTCATTACCGCCAGATGCAGTTTTCTTGTCCGACTCCTTGAAAGTCCACTTCCATACAGCATTACCATTGTGAGCTGTTCCAACTTTAGTGCATGTTACTCCAGGCCATGAACCTCCAGTATAGTTGTATTGCTTATCCCAGCGCCAACACTTGATAACTCGTGATGACATATCCCAGAAAGCAGGAACTTCAAAGAAAGCACATGTTTCTCCTTCGTTGACTACGCAGCAGTCTGGTACTGTTGTTGGCTCCTGTTTGGCATCAGTGTCAGTAACAGCATTGACACCAGATAGATCAACTTCCGAGCTGGCGTATAGTTTGAATAATACTCCCTCAACAGCCAGTTGATAGCCTGCTGTATTTATTGTTGCTTCGTCAGTAACCAACATCAAAGTGCCTTTATCGCCTTTCACTTTCAAAACAAGTCCTTTGTCAGAAGTCTCTACACTCTCTATGGTGCTCTGATTGTTGATACCTGCAGCTTCACGTGCTTTTATCAACTTCTTCAGAGTTCCCTTGTAATCTTTCCAATGAGGAAGGAATAAACAAGGTGTACCAGGCATAGTCAAAATATAGGCATTAGCTGCACAAATGTTATAGTTTAGGCAGGTCCTCTCACGATAGGTGTCGTGGTTGTCAACAAAGGTAACCGCATAACGAGAATAATTCGTGTTGTTAGCTAAAAAGGCTTCCTTTAACTGGTCCCATTTACCACCACCAAAAGCTGCGTTAATCTTGTATTTCAGTGGGAAGTCGAAAGCAGCGCTTTGAATCTTGCCGTCCACCTTGGTCCCGTCAATCCAACCTTTTGTCTTATTAAAGTCTCCGTCCCAATATTCGCCTACAGAATAGGTGGGATTTGCCGATGCGTTATAGATGCCAATATATGATGCTGAAAAGCCCTTTACCATATCATAGCGAAAACCTACATAACCGAGATTATTTAATAGGAAACTAACATAGGTCTTGATGTTTTGCTGCACAGTTGCATTGGTATGGTCGAGGTCACGAAAACCATCAAAGTTGTCGCCTGTATCGTTTGCTCCAGTTGCTTTCTTGCCTGCAAAAGCTCCAGTAGCCCATTCACTTAGATGACTGTTGCATTCATCGTCCTTGCAAATTCCAGAGAAATTGGTGTTGTCCCATGTGATACTATATGACCCCTTGGTCTCATTGGGGAAATCGACCCAAGTGTTCAGACCGTTTTTGTGGTTAACCACCACATCTTCAATGATGCCCACACCTTTTGTCTGGAATGTGTTAATCATGGAACGAAGATCAGTCTCTGTTCCAAATGCACCGGTGTGGTCAAACCAGTAACAAGGGTCGTATCCCATGGTCTTCTCTCCGCCATGGTGAAATTTTGAAGTTTTTCCTGAGTTGGGAACCCATATCAATTTAAAATACTTACTCAACTCGTCAGCTTGAGACTCCAAGTTCGTCCACTTGCTATCAGTATACGAATCCCAATAGAATCCCTGTAGCATTACACCTTCGTATTTCTCGGGCCATCCCTGCGCCTGTATTGTCAGGGTGGTCAACGTAATCAATAATGAGGTAAAAAGTCGTTTCATAATCTTTAGTTTCGTTAGTTTTACTCTGCAAAGATACGAATTATTTTAATACAAACCAACAAGTTGGCAGAATAAATTTTGCGTACCCATGCAATCGGTTGCATTATCGCTTATAATTTGTATGCCTTCGGTTATTCTTGGGGCGGACTGCAAAGTGAATCCAGATGATGTGCGCCTTCTGTTCTATCAGCAATTCATCGAAATCCTCCTTGTTCAGATCTGAGATGTCTAACAGAATCGCGGCATAGCGCAAAGCTTGTTCAATACCGATACAGCGGATATCCACAGCGCAACCTGTTAAGTGGTTGCTTAATGTTGCCCCTCCTACCGCCTTGTTCACTTCAGGCGAACGGAACCCTGAGTTTATGATAATGGGGTCGTCACCATCTCCATAGAGATTGTTCCAACGTCTTCTCAGTTGTTCCAGCCAACCGCACACTCGTTTCAGATTATTCACTTGTTCCTCATTCGGAACGTTCTCAATTCCCGTTTTCGTTTTGGTTAACTCAGCGAGCGTAAAATGCTCGCTGAGGTTGATTGTTACATTATTCATTGTTTCTTCTTTTTGTTAACGTTAATCGGTGTACTATTGGGGAAAACGATGCTATAAGCCTTATCGAGGGCTTTCAGATTGATTTTCCAATAGCTGATGCCCAGACGGACGGCTACGATAGCACGCAAGAGCTCGCGGTGTTTGCGCGGATATAGACTGGGCAGAGGCAACTCGTTCCAACCTTCCTGCGGTTCATCATCTACGGCAGCCAAATGGCAGACCTCCCAGATAAAATCGCTGGTGGCTTCATAGCCGAACCACGCCTTCAACACGTTGCGGATACAGAACCGCTTATACTGACCTCCGAGGAGGCGCCTCGTGCGCTCCAGCTTGCGCCAGAGCACCACGAAGCATTCTTGATTGTTTTCTACGTTCATCATTTTTGTTTTTTGAACACTCATCATTTTTGTTTTTTGAACACGAATCTCACTAATCTCACGAATTTTTTCCTATGCGCAGCTATTCGTGTAATTCGTGCAATTCGTGTTCGTTAAAATCTTCTTCGTGTTCGTTAATATTATTCCGTGTTCGTAAATCGAAAATGACCAAATGACCATGACCAAATGACCGCGTTACAATTTACGATAATTACCGTCCTCCTCGAGCACCACAAGTCTCTGTTTTCGCCAGTTCTTCAGCATCTGACGCACGGTGTTGTGGTTCACGTTGGCACCCTTCACCGCTACCGAGTGCTGCATAGCCTGCTCGAAGGTGAACTGGATATCCAGTCGCTCAAAGATAGAGTCGTTCTTGCCGCGCTTCTGTCGCTCACCATACTGTCCGCCTGCATAGTCACGACTCTGGAAAGCGTTCTCTATGCGGTCGCGGAAGAAATACAAGGCGTTCTCCAACAGCGAGTCGGCTATCACGTCGTAGGCCTCCAGCATCGCGGGTGTCTGTGCCTTCAGCAGCATTTCCTTCCACAGGCTTGGCTGTTGCTTCAACTTCGCCTCGGCTCCGCTCAGTCCGTGCTTCTGAATCAACGTCTCGCACACCTTGCAGAGCATCAGACAGCAGGTCATGCGCTGTGCCGTCACACACACGCGGAAGCGCTGACGGGCACGGGTGCGGTCGTCGTTCTTCATCGTCTCCAGTCGGATGCGCTCCACCCATTCTCTGCCCTTCGCCTCCAACTTCGGCAATACCACCTCGCCATACATCAGCGGCAACAGGTGCGCTATCTGCTGGATACGGTCTCGCTGGCGGTCGGTCAACACTGGTGGCTTGTCCTCCAGCGGTGCAAAGGTATTGTCGGGCGTGCGGGCTACGGCGATACGGCTCTGGAATCCGTCGGTGTAGTTCGATACCACACGATAGAGCGCATCAGGCGTGCCACACATCGTGACGTTCCACAACAGCTTGTCGATGTGCACATTCACCGCCTCTGCACTGCGTGCCTCACGCTCATACTTGGTACCGTCGTAGCTCTGGCGCAGCATTACGGAAAAGTCGCTCATGGTCGATTTCCACTTCTGCGCCACCGTGTCCGCTTCGGGCGTGAACGAGAAGGCGTGCTTGCCCTCGGTATTCGCCAGTCGCTCAGCGAGGTTCGCCACGGTGTTGTTCAGCGTCAGACAGCGCACGGGCAACTTAGGCTCCTCGGGCTGCTCCTTCTTGTTCTTTGCCGCCCGCTTCTTGGCACGCCACTCATCTTCCTGCATCTGGTACATCTTATCCAACGCCTGCAGCTCACTCATCCAAGCTTCCACCACGGGGTCGATACCGCCCTTGCCCGAGGCGAAGTCGCCCGCGATATAAGAGATAAGGTTCAGCCCCTTCTTCTGACCGTGCACATCGAGCGTCACACCCGTAGCCAGCGTACCGATACAAGGACAGATAGCCGTCACCACCGGCATGGTCAACTGAGGCCCCACAGCATCAATCGATTCCTTAATACCCTGCGGCATCTTGCGAGTACACAAAAGGGACGGTTCTTTTTGTGTACTATCATCCTCGCCGTCCTCAAAAGTACACAAAGAGAACCGTCCCTTTTGTGTACTTTCCAGCGCATTCAGCACATTCCTCAATCGCAAGGGGAACCCGTTGAACTCCGATGCCAGCGCGCTCTTAATCTTCTGGCGCTTCTCTTCCAGTGGGAACCCGTCGTAGCAGGGAATCACCTGGTCCAGCCACTCGAAGTTCCTTGCGCAGATGTGCCTCAGGTCGCACGCCAGCTGATAGGTCAGCGTGTCCCTATCGCCCTGCGTAGGCTCAAACCCGTGATTGTTCAATTCCCAGTATTTACGGATGATGTCCGCAAACGGAATGCCGTGGTAGTCGCTGGGGAAAGAACACGTAGGCTCTTTTTTATTTGAACACGAATTGCACGAATTACACGAATTTTTCAGCGCTTCATTATTCGTGAGATTAGTGAGATTCGTGTTCGTTAAAACAGCTTCCGTGGTCTCGAAGATGGCATCGTCCAGATAGATCAGTTCAGCTTCCGTCGTGGTAAAAAACACGCGGGTAATGTCCTTCGCCTGCGCATCAAACTTCACGCCCAGCAACTCTGAGGCCCACTTCAGATTTTCCTCCTGCGACAATTCGGGTCGGCGACTGAACACCAGATGGTAGCCCTTTGTCGCGCTCCGCTCCAGCATCTGCAGTCCTAGCACATCTTTCTTGGCAAGCACCATCTCGGGCACCTTCTCCATACGCTCGCTGAGCCACGCCTGCTGCTCCTCTGCCGACAGCTCCGCAGGCGCCTTGAAGTCGATATCCATCCCCACGGTGGTACTCATCCGTTTCGAGCCCTTCAGCGTGCCGTCCTCGTTCGGCAAGCACGAATAGTTCATCTGCACCAGACTCGCCTTCAAGGCACCGTCACCCTGTCTAATGCGCGCCACATTCTCCTTCTGGAATCCGCCGTTACGCAGACTCAAATACTCCTCTCTCGTGAGAACGGGGCGCATCATCTTCACCCCGTTCTGCTTATAAATCACATGTACACTCATATTTTTATTATTTCCCACAATTTCCCCTAATTTCGTTTTCTTTTTATGAAAGAAATTTTGGGAAATTATGATTAATTTTATGTCTAATCTAAAAGTTCGGGTATCCCAATTTCGCGTTGAGGAATCGCAGACCAGCCATGGTCCACGTCATATACGTGTGTATTTTCTTCTCACCCTTCAGCGAATAGCTGACGTGGGTTCGAAGGGCTGTCAGTCCGCGGTCGGCCAAGTCGTCAGAGATGTTCCAATGACCGCCACGGCGATACTGGATTCCCATGTCGCGCAACACGGCATTGAAGTCATACACCTTCATGTTAAACGTCTTGGCCACCTGCGTAGCCGTCAGCGTGTCCTCAGCTTCCTCGTTCAGCATGCGCAGTCCCTCGCCGATGATGTTGTCGGCCAGTCGCAGAATCTCCTTCGGTTCGGGCAGACAGAGTTGCTGGCGACGCTTCTGTTCCTGAAGCTCCAGTTCTTGCCATCTCAGCACCAGCTTCGCACGTGCCTCGTCGTTGAACTTCGTGGCGATGTACAAGCACTCGGTCTTGGTCAGCACGTAGCAGGGGTCATGACGAACGGCACCGTTGCCAATTTTCACCTCTCGGATCATCAGCGCAAATTTGCGCCCATGTACTTTCTCCCATGCTGGCTCCATCTTTCGAATAGCCTTCATTAAGTCTTTGTGTTGTTTACCTGTCAGCTCGGCAATTTCGAGCGACGTCATTGTCTGTACCTTATTAATATTAATAATCTGTGTCATAATTTTGAGTCGATTTAGCGAGAAGAAGGTTGGAATCTTTGCGCATTTACCCGGGAACATCCTCCTCACTTCAACTCAGGGTTAATAATTTCCCACAATTTACCCTAATTTCGTTTCCTTTTTATGAAAGAAATTTTGGGAAATTATGATTAATTTTTAGCGCTTCTTTAATTTCCCACAATTTACCCTAATTTCGTTTCCTTTTTATGAAAGAAATTTTGGGAAATTATGATTAATTTAATGTTTAATGTACTAAATTCTATCGATAATCTCCGCGTCGGTCACCGGTTCGCTTTCAAAGAAGCGGCTGGCCTCCCACTCGCGGCGTAGTTCCAGACCGCGCAGGCGCTGTCCACCAGCATACACCCAGCGCTTGAACTCGCGCTGAATCTGCAGCTTGGTGCCGCCCTCGCGGATCCTTCTTAGCAGGGTCGAGCGGCGCAGCCGTCCGATGCCCACATTGTAAGCAAAGCTCACCAGCGCATCCAGCTGTCCCACCGTCCAGGCCACATGCATGGCCTTTACCTGCCGTTCCACCTCGGCCACGTCCAGCCGTAGCAGCTGACGTGCCCAATCCTCTGTAATCCGGTCGCCCATGCGCACGCCCTTTGTGTGTCCATACCCGATGGTGGGCACCCCTGCAGCATCCTTGTAAGCCGTCAGCTGCAGACCCTCCATCCTCATCAGTTGTTGAAGTAATCGTTCTGTTGTTTTCATCGTTGTATCAATAAGTTAAAGATCACTTGTGATTGATTCACGATGCAAATTTAGGCACAAAAAAGAGGTGCATGAAACAACGTCATGCACCTCCGTAGGTTTTTCTGTAGGTTCTGTAGGTTTATCTGTAGGTTTTATGCTTTCAAGTGCTCCTCCACGGCATTCTTATACGCTTCCACCAGTCGCAGCACACGCTGCTTGGCACCGTTCTGCGCCCATTTGTCCACATGCAACCGCATATAAGGATTGTTTCTGAACGTGTTCGACAGCAACCCCTCCTGACAATGGAACTCACGCTCAAACTGGCTCATGTTGTCAGCATAGCCATAGCAATCGCGACACGTACAGAAGATGACCGTCAGGGCACTGTCACGCCAAAAGTACTGGCGCACACTATCGACACACGCCACCAGCATCGGCACGTCAGGCTGCTCGTCGTTCTGCGCAACAGCGGGCGCCTGCTGTTGCGTCACCGTCGACCCTGGCATGGCAAAAACACAGCCCGTAATGTTGCCGTTGAATACCTGACAGTTAGAGCCTGCCGCAAAGTGGTTTACAACATTTTTCTGACTATCTTTTTCCATCTTTTCTTTTTCTTTTTTTCGTCTTTCTGTTTTCTGATAAACTTACCGTTCACCTTGTCGTTGAACACCTGCGAACTGCTGCCCGACTCGAAATGGTTGTGAATCTCCATCGGCTTCGCTTGGACTTCAGCCTCCAAGTGCTGCCGCTCCGACTCCAGATGCTCGTTTCTGGCCTCCAACAGCTGCCGCTTCAGATTGGAAATCTCTTTGTCCTTCTGCTCCACTTCTTCGCGCAGATTGTCAATCTCCCTATCCTTCTGCTCCCGCAGCTCCTTCACTTCTTCTCTCAGTCCGGCATTCTCGTCAAGCGCTTGCTCTGCAGCCTCCAAGACACGCGAGAACCCCTGCATTTGCTGCAAACGTTCCATCGTCTCTTCACACTTACTGTCAAGCGCACGACGTGCATCGCGCACCTCTTCCTTCAGCTCCTCATAGTTCATTCCGCAAGCTCCTCCCTCAGATTAAAGAGTTTGTATACATAGTCAACAACGGCTTGTGTAAACGCACATATGCCCAGGAATCCTACCGAAAAAAGGGCGATAAATACTAAATTTGTCATAGCACTCAGATTTTTTAAATTAAACTTTTATGTTTCAAATATCGAGTGCAAAATAAAAACGGAGGTGTCTCAAAAGTCGAGACACCTTCTTTTTTTTAATATCTTTTAAGATTTTCGGCTATCATTTGCCGCATTTTCTCACGAAGTGTCAGACACTTATTGAAGGTGGATTCACAAACTTGACGATGCAGTCAATGCATATTGGCTTACTTGTTACTGTATCGATAAACACATTGGCTGGATGCATGTCTTCGAGGGCTAGACGATCGGATATGTAATTGACGCCCTCGCCGTTCCAATTGTCACGGAAACCTTTGGCAGCAACCATATCGTCTATCTCTTGCTTCGTGGCCAGTCGCAGACAGTTTACATAGGGCTGAGTCAGCACAATACGCATCAGGTTGTCGCTGTCGCGAGTAAAGCCAATCACTTTCATCGCAGTCTCAGGGAAGAGATAGTTATGCAGGGCGATAGCATCCAAAGCCTTTTGCCAAGTAGAATAAATGGAAGTTCGCTCTTTTACAACCGATGTGTTTCCATCACTATAATACACCTTTGCTTCGGCACCCTGTGCTATCTTGGGGCCAAACTCAGCAGTAAGTATGTGCTCCGAATCGTCCTCCCACAGATTCGCTGCTTTAGCCCATTGTTCAATGAACTTCTCCTGCTGCTCGTCTATTTCCCAGTTTGCTGGGCTTCCTTCGCGGCCTTCAGCATTGCTACTTGCTCTAAGGCTTGCTGACGCGTAGCATGCGATGATGGACGCCCCAATGAGAGGCGTGCCTCCCTTGCAGAGTCCTGCATGCTCTGATAGATTGAATCTAGAAAAATCTTCTCTCCCATTTTGTATATCTTTAGCGTAGTTATCAATCATTTGCAGCGTTCGGGCGGTAAAACCCTCGGCTGCGATGGCGGCATATATATCGTTCAATACATCCATAACCGGTTATGCTCTTTGCTTGCAAAGATACGTATATTTTCTGAGATTGATGTGATTCATGGCATTTTTTACACATTATTTACAATCACGTGGTCATTTGGTCAAGGTCATTTGGTCATTTTCGATTTCGGGAACGCGGTCATTGCTCACTATATATAAATAGAATATTTATATTATAGTGGCGGATTTTGACAGTCTGTTTTCGATTTTGACCAAATGACCATGACCATTTGACCGGCCCCACACGAAAAGACACATGGAAACGAAATTATGGGAAATTGGGGGAAATAAAACAGGCGCTAAGAAATTAATCATAATTTCCCATAATTTCTTTCATAAAAAGAGAGTAAACATTCGTGAACCGCAATGAAAGATTCGTACCTTTGCATTGTCAAATGAGAGTGTAAGAGAATGCTCGCAGGGCAGCCAAAATTTGTTTTCAGGCCTGACAGATTTTACGGCCTGCCCAGCGCGTAAAAACGGACGCTCGAATGACTTGAAACATGAAACATTAAACATGAAACATTAAAAATTAAATTTATTTACAACTATGACAATGAAAGTAAAAGCAATTGAGAAGAAGCTGAAGTTTACCAAGGACCCTAACGATGCTGGCGTTTATCGCTACGTGATGTCGCCTGAACAGTATTCGAGCCTGAACCAGAAGAAGGTGATCAAGGAGGCTGCTCTGCGCAGCGGTGTGAGTCAGGGTGTGATGCAGGCCTGCTGGGATGCAGCTGGCGAGGTGATCAAGGCATGGGCAACCGAAGGCCACAGCGTGGCACTGCCCGGACTGGGAACCATGCGATTCGGTCTGCGCTCGAAGTCTGTAGAGGACGTGAACAAGGTGAAGACCGGTCTGATTACCAGCCGTCGCATCATCTTCACTCCCGACACTGACCTGAAGGACGAGCTGAAGAACACCGCCATCGTCATCACCTGCTACGACCGCAACGGTAACGAGGTGAAGCGCGTGACTAGCGACGACGACGCAGAGATTGAGGACAATGAGAACGAGAACGCTAACCAAAACGAAAACCAAAACCAAAACCAAAACCAGAATGGAAATGGTAGCGGTAGCGGCTCGCTGACTCCTTCGCTGACCTCACCCACCATTAGCGGTAACACGGAGTTCACCGACTCTACCCAGGTGAGCATGAGTGGTCCTGACGGTGCTGAGATTCACTACACCACCGACGGCAGTGTGCCTACGGCCGAGAGCGCAGTGTACAGTGAGGCATTCTCCCTGAGCGCTACAACTACCGTGAAGGCTATCGCCATCAAGGACGGCCAGTCGAGTGAGGTTGTGAGCAAGGTGTTCACCAAGTCCAGCGGCGGCCTGGGACAGAACTAGGCGATGAACTTTGAACTTTGAACTTTGAACATTGAACGTTGAAAGTTATGAAGACGAATCGTATTGTTGAGGTAGCGGTGAAGGTGATAGTAGCCGCTCTCACAGCCTTCCTGACGGCCATCACAACCACGAGTTGTTTGGGACACGGACCTGTTACTCTTTGAACGAAAGGGTAGAGTGAGAAAAAAACAAGCGGGCACCGATTGTGGTGTCCGCTTGAATGATATCTATTTGATTCTTTTTTCAAGTTTTGCAGGTTCACGTCTCATGTCCCATATATTTACGACATGGATGGTGTCTGACGATTCTGAATAGTAGTATATAACCTTAAATCGGTTAAGGTCTCTATTGATTGAAGCAACTTTTGAAACAAAATTGTTGGCAGTATGCTCACCAAATTCGATAAATCCTTTTACCAATAGTCGATAGAGCTCTTTCTCTGCTCTTTTTTGCCATTTTATTTGAGCCATAATAGTTCTTTCCTAAAGCCATCCATCATTTCTTCGAATGACTTTCCTTCTCCTTTGTCAATAGCTATCTCAGCCTCATCAATTCGAGCATTTAATTCCTCCATTGTATAAGGTGTTCGGTTGTCTTCTATGTTTTCAAATTGCTCTGCATCTGGTTCTTCTGTTCCATGTATATATCTAATGAGACATTTCTTGTCTTCACGACTTAGCCTGCTAACAGCATCAAGCAGTCCGCTCTCTCTCAGCTGATAACTCATACCGTAAGTAAGAGCTGCAGAAGGTTCACTCGCCATATCTGATTTGTTGATTTTATCCATATCCTTTTATTTCTTTCTGCAAAGTTAAGCATTATCCTTGAAACCTCCAAATATTTGCAGTAAAACTTAAGAAGACAAAAAACAAGCGGACACCGTTTGTAGATGCCCGCTTGAATTTTAATTGAGATAAGGTGATTATTGAATCTTACCTGTCATCGTTGTAAAGTTGAGGTATGCCTTTTGACCTGCTGTACCAGGAACACCAGGTTGATCACCCTCAGTGCGAATCACGATTGCTCCATCGAAGATGTTGTACTCACAGCGCCACCAAGCAGCTCCCTCAACAAGGGTATACATACGTACATTACCACTGTTTGTGAATGCCGGTGAAACAAACTCGCCATTCTCATCTGTAGGAGTAGTGAAGGGTTGCTCGAAACCTTCCCAACCGCCTATACAATCACCAATGAGGTAAACTTTTGGCTTCTCAATGATCATTTCCATATCTGCAGTCTTAACGTGCAGCAGATACCATCCAGGATTGGTCACTTTACAGTTTGTTCCATCGTCTACATAACCAGCACCAGCTTTGTCGGTAACGGTGAGGCCTGTGCCACCAAAGTCGCCACCCCAACCTTGTTGAGGAGCAAATTTAAACATCTCGCCAGCATGGAGGTAGATAATGGTCCAGAACTCTCCTTCAGAGGTTCCTCCCCAGTTGTTATTGATGGCATTGACTTTTTTCCAGTCGCTTGTAGTGGCTCCCCAATTGTAATTACTTCCCGTTAGATACAGGTCATCAAGACCAGCCAGCTTCTCCTTGACTGTGTAGGTGCAATTCTTCATGTCAAGGGTAATCTTCCATTTGCCGGCTCCTTTTATAACAGGAGTCTGTACCTCAAATCCTCTGGGATCACCTGTCCAAACAAGTAAGTTCTCTGTGGCTTCATCACCATTTTCGATACAACCCATTTGCTTAGGATTGATATCATCCCATGTAGTGGATTCGCCTTTATAGGTTGAACCACAATAGAATTTGAACCAGTTGGAACCAGTGCCAGTTGTTGTAACGACAACGGAATAAACTCCATCTTCAACTTCTTGCATGAAGCCTGCGGTAGGAGGATTCCATCCAATACCTTCAAAATCTCCCAATACAAAGTAGCCCTGAGGGTCAATCTCTGGAGTTGCTGCAGGTGTGACGGCCAGTTTAACGACGTTCTTGAATGTCAGAGAGTCTTTCTGGTCAGTATCCAGAACCGAATAGAATACCTCAGCTTCCATTTCACGCTTTATCGCAGCACGGCTGAAATTGGTAGCCTCTACCAGAGAGTCGAGCCTGGCTGCTGACGTCTTGATGGCGTTGCCTTCAAGGTAGATGTCCAGTTCTTTGCCGTTAATTGTGAATGACTTTATCTCAAAGGGTAATGTCTTTTCACTTTGAATGGTTGCAATGGTAATGTCATCGTCAGCCACTGGCATGACGATTTCTGCCTGCGGACCTGCATTTATGGAAATGCCGTAGGAATAAGCACTGCCTTCTGCAGCGTCACCACTTGCTTGTGGCTTAGCCCAGTCTTTGTAGTCTTCATTACTACATGAAGTAAAGGCTAGTGCAGTGCAAAGCAGTGTGCCTAATAAAATATATTTTTTCATATTATTGATGCTTTAATAATGTTTTATACTCTATTATTATTTCACTTCGGCAGTACCGTTCTTGAAGTCAACATAGAGCTTCTGGCCTGCTGCACAAGATATTGAGTATTCATCACCCAGGTCTGTCCAGTTGAACTTGATGTCCTGCTTGTCGGTACGCCAAGTGATCTCCTGAGTGTTCTTGTTGTAGGTGAATTCACTCTGCCACCAGTCAACACCGTCTACGGCGACATAGGCGCGTAGTTCACCACCAGCAGCAAAGGCAGGAGATACGAAGATACCATCGGCATTAGGCGTCATTTCATGTGAAGGATCACCTGCAGTCCAATCTCCAGCAGGATCACCAATGATGTAAACATGAGCAGGATTGAGATCAAGAGTATACTCTAATTCAGTTCCTGCTACTTTGACAGTGAAATGTAAAGTATACCAGCCTTCAGCTGCAATTTGGATGTTCTTGCCACCAAATCCGTCGTCAACACCAGAAACTTCTCCCTTAGATGAACCAACAACCTCCTTCAGAGCGTCGAATCCAATATACTCACCTTCGGCACGACCGAATTTGAATAAACCATTGCCAGGATTGTATACAACGGCTTTGAATTCTGATACTGCATCAGTGGTATGCTGAACCATAGGACTCATCTTGTACCATGTTGACCAATTGTCTCCGAAGAGCGAACCAGTGAATACCAATTCTTCCTGTGGTGCCTTCAATTCAGGAGCAACATACTCTGCAAGGATGTTCTCAACCTTAACAGGGTTAGAGAAACATACTCCTGTTCCGTTTGTTAATTCTGCACGTAAACGGAAATAGGCAGGCATCGGAGTGTTCTTAGGAAATTCTTCCGTCTTAATATTGTTGGTCAAAACATACAGACTGATGATGGTATCGTTCAGCTCGTTGGCATTAACATTGATTGTCGTTTCAGATGCAGTATTCTGCAACTCACGAAATTCAACCCCTTCTGTAGTTGTCATGAATTTCTCGTCAAGAGAAACCTGTACATGATATATTACAGACATGGGTATGCCACCATAGTCTGGCTGATTGCAGAAGAGGGCAACAGGCTGACCACCTTTTAAGTCGATAATTCTATTAGTGTCATATGTTGGAGTGACCAATTTGAAAGTCTGACCTTCCTGGAATCGGAGAGTCGGATTGCTGTCTGTATCCTTTTCGCATGATGCAAACAGGGGCATCAGGGCGATAACGGGCAACAGCCATTTCTTAATCATTGTTTTCATATTTCTTATCAATTAAATATAATGATGTCATTGAACCCTTAGTACCCCTTGTTCTGGTGCATATTGGGATTGTTGTTAGTATCATCCAGAGGAATAGGATAGAGGTTAAAGTGCTTATCAACAGCTGAGCCTTCTTTCTTTCCGTTCTTCCAGGACCAAATATACTTGTCGCCAGCAAAGCTGTCGAAACGTATAAGGTCGCTACGGCGTCTTCCTTCCATATAGAACTCACGACACCACTCGTCGATAATCGTTGTTTCAGTAATATCCGTGATATTGGCAAATGTTGAAGCGTTAGCACGGCTACGCAATTCGTTCATGTCACGACGTGTCTGCTCGTTAGCTACATTACCATTCAGGCGGAAATTAGCCTCTGCACGGATAAGATACATCTCTGCATAGCGTAACAGAGGAATGTCAGTGTCAGGGAATTCAATGTCGTGTGTATGACCACCGTCAGAGCGGATGTTCTGCCATTTCACGATAGAAATACCAGACAGGAAACCTGCAATAATGTCTGATTCCAATTTGCGTACACCACCGCCACGTCCGGCATAGAACATAGCGCGATCGTCGCCGGCCTTTGCAATAATCTGCTTGGTTGATGTGCCGTCTTTTGTATCGAGAGCATTAATTTCTTCTTCAGTAGCACCGTCAGGAGCTTTTTCTGTAGAAACAGGGCAATCGCTCAAAGTGGGGAAGAATTTCTGAACCAATGAGGGACGTGCGAAATTACATGACCAACAGTTGCTTGTGCCAGCAAAAGGCATACCTGCTATACGGGTAGAGCTGACCAGATAGTTAGCACCACTATAGCAACGTGCAGTCAGACCGTCTTGGCGGATGGGGAGGATAATCTCCTTCATAGCCTGAGCGTTTTCATCATTGTCTGCCATGAATACTTGAGCATATCCAGAGTATCCGTTCTTGGCAGTTTTTGACAACTGATACTTTCCATCCAACAGGTTACAATAGTCAATAGCTTTCTGGTAGTCCTTTACTGCACCATTGGTGTATACCTCAGAGTTCAGGGCAAGACGAGCATGCAACAGGTAAGCAGCGCCGCGGTCTGCACGTCCAAAGTCATTGCTGTTGTTGTAAGCTGCTACATCAGCCATTAACGGCTCAATCTCGGTCAATTCCTGGTCAATCCAGTCATACAATTCTTTTCCGACTTTCTCAACAGGCAATTCATAAATGTCAAATGTGTTTTTGAAGGGTGCCTTATGGAATAAGTCGAGGAAATACCAATAGTGAAGTGCACGAAGGAATCGTACTTCAGCGCGATATCCCAATGTGGCTTCGTCTGTAGCGTTACTGGTTTCATTCAGGTAGTAGTTATACTGTGTGATATCATAACCTAGGCGCTGATAAGCCCATTGAACACGTGGACTGCTAGAATTCCATTTGATGTATTGAATCTGAGGAATATCGGTATCGGTAGTCCATGCCCAAAGACATTCGTCTGAGGGAAGCTCCATCAGATTGAAGGTTGTACGATAGAAACCTGATTCTCCTTCGTCACTGCTGATGTCTCCATTGCCAGCTGCACCCTTTTGTCCGGTCAGTCCCAAAGTGGCATATTGCTTGGCAAGCAGTCCCATTGGCTCGTAAGACGTAGAAGACTGCGGGTCGATAGAGGAGATATTTAAATCACCTGCACATGCTGTAAGTCCCATCAGCATCAGAACGGCAGTAGTTGATTTTATAAATATATGTCTCATAATTAATAATTTTTTTAATAATGGTATATGTTAAAAGTTCATATTAACACCAATCTGCACACTGAGGGGACGTGGATATGGATTGCGATCTACGCCACTGGATACTTCAGGATCAAGACCTTTGTACTTGGTAATGATAAAGGGATTCTGTACAGTAGCAAATACGCGTCCGTTGAGATATTTATCCCTTGTCGTGAACGAATAACCAAGCGTGATGTTGCTGCATTTCAGGTATGAAGCGTTGCGAACGAAGTAGTCACTCAGATAATATTCTGAAGTACTGTCACCCTTAAATCCAAGTGCAACAGCTTCTGGAGTAGTGTTGTGGAATGCACTGTTCGAATACAGACCAGATGCGCTGATTGCAGCCTTGTCAGACAAGAAGTCATAGTAAACATAATTACCGATGCTTGCGTGGAATGAAGCACTCAAGTCAAAGTTCTTATAAACAAACTTGGTGGTGAAACCCATAATCACATCAGCAGCGGGCTTCTTGTAGAAATAACGGTCAGACTCATTAATGACTCCATCACCGTTACGGTCTACATAAAGACCTTCAATGGGCTTGCCGTCTTCATCGTAAACCTGTTGGTAAACGAAGAAGGAGTTGGCGGCATATCCTACCTTGTTAGCCATAATCTGAGTAGAGTTACCACGTGAGATTGTTGCACCGGTCTTAATGTAGTAGTCACTATCCGTAGCACCTGTCAACTCTGTTATCTCATTATGGTTCCAAGATACATTGTAGCTCAAATCCCATGTAAAGTCCTTGGTAACAATAGGCTTGGCATTGATAGAGAACTCAAGACCATAGTTCTTAAGTGATCCCATGTTCTTGGTCAGTGTGCTGGCAAAGTTCGTACCAACAGGAATTACTACTGTATTCAGCAAGTCTGTGGTTTTGCGGTAATAACCATCAAAGCTTGCATTGATGCGGTTGTTCAGGAAGCCAAAGTCCAAACCAACGTTCCAAGTAGTGGTCTTTTCCCAAGTAAGGTCAGGGTTGTACGAGTTGATACGAATGGTCTGATAATTCGTGTTACCAAAAGCATACTGGGCATAAGAGTTACTGATGGTATAGAGGGTCTGATAACCGAAGTCTTGACCGATGTCTTGCTGACCAGTCTTACCCCATCCTAATCTCAGCTTCAGTTCATTCCACCATGTCAGGTTTTTCATGAATGACTCCTCATTGATTTTCCAAGCTAAAGCTACAGAGGGGAAATAACCCCATTTGTTTCCTTCAGCAAACTTGGAAGAACCATCGGCACGGAATGTAGCGGTTAACATATAACGATCGAGCAAAGTGTAGTTCAAACGACCGAAATAGGAAAGGAGTGAGTTGTGTGTAGCCCATGCCTGTTCGCTACTCTGTGCTACATCGTGAGCTTCTCCTGTGTAAGGATCGGTTCCTTGTCCGTAGTTGTAGCCATTGCGATGGAAGTGAGACTCCTCGGCACCAGCCATGATGTCAATGTTATGTATGCCTATTTCCTTTATATATTGTGCAAAGGCATTGCCTGTAATACTGTACTTGTAGTATTGTGTAACACCATCCCATCCATAGTAGTTGGGAGAGAAAGCATGGTTGTCAGTGAAATCATCCTGCTTACTCTCGGTGTACTGTCCACCAATATTAGCATGGATATGCAAGTCCTCGAAGCCATGAATCTTGTAGTCCATCTCGATATTCCCAGTAAAGTCGTGGGAACGTGCGATGGCGCTCTTCTGGTTCAAGAGTGCAACGGGGTTCTGTGGCGCATTTTTATTAGGCATCTTCGTCCAGTTGGGATCCTTGATATCCTTGGCATTGTCAAGTGGCTGATAATAACCACCAGTGACATACTGGTAGATGTCATCGTGAACATAGACAGGACGTGTGGGGTCTATGGAAAGAGCAGCACCAATAGCTCCACCAGCATCAGGATAGTGATCCCTCTCAGTCATGTACTTGGTAGTAATGTTGAAAGTCAGGTGATCATTGAAGAAGCTTGGTGAAAGGTTCAAGCCAACATTTGCACGTGTCATTTTGGAGGTGCTTACAATACCTTCAGCTATGTTAATGCCTCCGGATACACGATACGGAATTCCAAACAAGCTACCACTAATAGAAAGGTTGTGACTTGTACTTACAGATGTGCGGAAGATATTATCCTGCCAGTCTGTATTGGCATCTCCCAGTAGTGTGGCGTCGAGTCCTTCGATACTGTTAACCAGATTCTTGTAGGCTGTGGCGTCAAGTACATCATATTTCTTGGCAATGGTAGAAATGGTAACATCTCCATTATAAGAAATCTGTGGGCCAGTAGAACCTTTTCTTCCTTTCTTGGTGGTGATGATAATCACACCGTTAGAAGCGCGGCTACCATAGATGGCTGTGGCAGAGGCATCCTTCAATACGGTGAACGACTCAATGTCGTTAGGATTGATCATAGCCAAGACGTTGCTCATACCAGTAGCAGTGTTGTTGTCAATGGTAAGTCCGTCAACAACAAGCAACGGGTCGTTAGAGGCATTCAGTGATGCACCACCACGGATACGAATCTGAGCTCCTGCACCAGGTGCACCACCGCTTGTGATGACGTCAACACCAGCCATCTTACCAACAAGCATGTCGGTAGCATTGTTGGTAACACCTTTACTCATTTCGTCTGGCTTCATGGCGGTTACCGAACCCGTTAAGTCGTTTTTCTTTGCACGACCATAACCGATGACTACCACATTCTCCAGAAGAGTAGCGTCATCTTGCAGCGTAATCTCCAAATTAGGAGCAGCTTTAACAGTCTGGGTCTGATAACCAATGTAGCTAATGGTAATGTCAGCACCCTGATTAGCTTTAAGGGCAAAGTTACCGTCGAAATCGGTCACCGTAGCAATCTGTGTGTTGGCCACACGTACGGTTGCACCGATAATCGGTTCACCCTGAGCATCTTTCACATGGCCTTTGACATCAATCTGAGCAAAGGCACCTACGGATAGGAAGAGTCCCAGCAAGAGGACAAACAACCTAAACGGAGTTTGAATGTTTAATTGCTTCATCATTTAATTTTTAAAGTTAGTATAAATAAAGTTATTGTTCTCGAAATTCGATGATATTGACTTAAATCAACTGCAAAAGTAGAGGAAATTTAAATACGTTGATACTTTTTTTGAGTTAAATACGTTATATGGGTAATGCAATCGTTTGCATTGATGTTTATTAATAATTAAATAAGGTAAGAGAATAGCGAATAAAACTTTTCAATAACTTTGCACTCAGAACTAAGAACCGTATGAACGAGAAAGTTCCAATGACAATGAAGGACATCGCCCGCGAGTTGGGAATCAGCGTGTCGACGGTGTCACGTGCTCTGAAGGATTCGCCCCGTATATCAGCAGAACGACGGGCAATGATTCAGCAGTATGCGCGTGAGCATAACTTTACACCCAATGTGCTGGCTGAGTCGTTGCGCCATTCCAAGGTGCAACCCATCAAAATGATCGGTGTCATCATACCTGAATTCACTCATTTTTATTTCTCTTCTGTGCTGGCTGGCATTGAGGAGGAAGCTTCCGCTCGAGGCTATCTTATCATCGTGGCATTGAGTGGTGAGAGCTATGAGCGTGAGGTGCGCATTTGTCAGTCTTTTTGCGAGAACAAGGTTTGTGGCATTATCGTCTCGCAGGCGAAGGATACCCATCGGTACAATCATTTCGAGCGTCTGATGGAGGCGGGTGTCCCCTTGGTCTTCTATGATAGAATATGTACGGGCGTGAATGCGAGTAGGGTAGTGGTGGACGACTATATGGGTGCCTTCAATGCAGTGACTTATCTCATTGAGACGGGTTGCAAGCGCATTGCCTTCTATGGTTCTACTCCTACTCTGGAGATTTCGAAGAACCGTTTCAATGGCTACAAGGATGCCCTCCTGAAACATGGTTTGAAATTTGACGAGAGCATTACCCGCATCTGCGACAATCGTGCGGATGCTGAGGCCATTACTCCTGAATTGTTGCAGGGTGATAATATCCCCGATGGCTTCTTTGCTGTCAACGACGATACAGCTATCGGAATCCTGTACACAGCCAAGCGTATGGGTTTCCGAGTGCCCGACGATATCTCCATCTGTGGGTTTACCAACGGACAGCGTGCTGTGGCTTGCGACCCCATGCTGACCACCGTTGAACAACGTGGGGTGAAGGTGGGCGAAGAAGCTGCCGACATCCTGATAGACCAGGTGGAGGGCATTCTTCCTCGTGACAAGGCTGAGCGACGAGTGGTGAGAACGAGGCTTGTGGTAAGAGGCACGACTAGATAATCTTGAATATCCAGAAAATCTAGAGCGACTAGAAAAACTAGAAAAAAAATAAAGATATGAAACAAAAACCGAATTTACCTTTTTGGAGTCTTTGGAATCTGAGCTTTGGATTCTTTGGCGTACAGATAGCCTACGCTCTCCAGTCGGCTAACATCTCCCGCATCTTTGCTACGTTGGGAGCCGACCCTCATTCGCTGAGCTATTTCTGGGTGTTGCCCCCATTGATGGGTATACTTGTGCAACCGATTGTCGGAACGCTCAGTGATAAGACGTGGACCCGTTTTGGTCGACGCGTACCTTATCTATTTATAGGTGCAGCTGTTGCGGTACTGGTGATGTGTCTGTTGCCCAATGCCGGTTCGCTGGGACTTACTGTCAGTGCAGCCATGCTGTTCGGACTGATAGCCCTGATGTTCCTTGATACCAGTATCAATATGGCCATGCAGCCCTTTAAGATGTTGGTGGGCGATATGGTGAACGAAGAGCAGAAAGCCAAGGCCTACAGCATCCAGTCGTTCCTGTGCAACGCTGGCAGTGTGGCTGGCTATCTTTTCCCCTTCATCTTTACCTTCATTGGCATCAGCAATGTGGCAGAGAAGGGTGTTGTGCCCGACAGTGTTATCTGGTCGTTCTATATTGGCGCAGCTATCCTGATTCTCTGTGTTATCTATACCACTTCGAAGGTGAAGGAGTGGAATCCACAGGAGTATGCGGAGTATAATGGCACTGCAGAGAATACTGACAAGGAAGATTCTGCCAACTGGTTCACACTGCTGAAGAAAGCCCCCTCCACCTTCTGGAAGGTTGGTTTGGTGCAGTTCTTCTGCTGGGCAGCATTCCTCTATATGTGGAACTATACCACAGGAGCCATTGCCGAGACTGTTTGGGATACTACCGACCCTGCCAGCGAACCCTTCCAGGAAGCAGGCAACTGGGTGGGGGTGCTCTTTGCCGTGCAGGCCATCGGTTCGGTTGTATGGGCTACTGTTCTGCCCCAGTTCAAGAATATCAAGGTGGCCTATGCAGCCAGTCTGTTGCTGGGCGCGGTAGGCTTTGCCATGGTGCCTTTCCTCCACGACCAGTACATGCAGTTCATCCCCTTCCTGCTGATTGGATGCGCCTGGGCTGCTATGCTTGCCATGCCTTTCACTTTTGTTACCAACGCCCTGCAGGGTTATGGTCACATGGGTGCTTATCTGGGCCTGTTTAATGGTACCATCTGCATACCTCAGATTGTTGCTGCTCTCTGTGGTGGCATCGTGCTCTCTGTGGTAGGTCACCATCAGTCAACCATGATGATTGTCTCTGGTGTGCTGCTGGTGCTGGGTGCCCTCAGCGTAACAGTGATTAAGAAGTAAGAGGTAAGATGTAAGAAGTAAGAAATTAAAAATTATATAACTATGAGATTACTATTTAATGTAGAATACCATACCAGTTTTGGTGAATTCTTGGTATTGAATATCCTGAGTGGCGACGATGCCAGCAAGGTGTCACACCATAAGATGACCACGCTCGATGATTCCCATTGGTTCATCGAGTTGAACAAAACGTTCAAGGCAGGTACTTATATTGACTACTATTACAGTGTGGTACGAGGCGACGATGAAGTACGTCACGAGTGGCTGGTGGAGCCCCACCGCCTGGAGTTTGCAGCCCAGAAGGGCATTCGCTATGTGGTGTACGACCATTGGATTGACATTCCTGAGGATTCCTATATGTATTCGTCGGCCTTCACCGATTGCATCATGGCTTGTCAGCGCGAGTTCAGTCCTACTTCTGAATTCCAGCAGACCGTTCGTCTGAAGGTTCGTGCTCCCCAGCTCCGCATTGGTCAGCAGTTGGGCATAGCAGGTGCTGGCGATGCCCTGGGCAACTGGGACATCAACAAGGCACTGCCTATGTACGAACACGAATATCACGAGTGGGTGATCAGTCTTGACGTAGCCCAGCTGCCACAGACTTTTGAGTTCAAGTTTGTGCTGTTGGGCCTCGACGTCCCCGTATGGGAACAAGGTGGCAACCGCACCGTTTCGCTTCCTCTCATCCGCGACAACGAGGTGTTTGTCTATGAGTTGAGTCAGGTTTACTTCCCCGTATTCCCTTGGAAGGGAGCAGGTACCGTTATCCCCATCTTCTCACTCCGCAGTGAGGGCTCGTTTGGTGTGGGCGACTTTGGCGATTTGAAGAAGATGATAGAGTGGGCTGACAAGACCCACCAGCGCGTCATTCAGGTGTTGCCCATCAACGATACCAACATCACCCACACTTGGCAGGATAGCTATCCTTACAATTCTATCAGCATTTATGCGTTACATCCGCAATACACTGACCTTAGACAGTTACCTGAAATCAAAAATGAAGAACGAAAAACACATTTTGAGCAGCTGCGTCAGGAATTGAACGCCCTGCCACAGATTGACTACGAGCGTGTGAACAACGCCAAGATGGAATATCTGCGCGAACTGTTTGCACAGGAGTGGGCAACCATTAAAAAGAGGGCCAGCTACAAAGACTTCTTCGAACAGAACAAGGAGTGGCTGGTCCCCTATGCTGCCTTCTGCTACTACCGCGACCAGTATGGCACTGCCGATTTCTCGCAGTGGCCTAAGGAGGCTACCGTTGCTGCTATCAAGGCCACTAACAAGGAGGTGCAGTTCTGGTATTTCGTTCAGTACAATCTGGATCAGCAGATGCATGCTGCCCACGAATTTGCCCGCGACCATCATGTCATCCTCAAGGGCGACATCCCCATTGGCATTTCTCGCGATGGAGTGGAGGCTTGGGTAGAACCTAAGTACTTCAACCTGAACGGTCAGGCTGGTGCGCCCCCCGATCCGTTCTCTGCCGATGGCCAGAACTGGGGCTTCCCCACCTACAACTGGGACGAGATGCTGAAGGACGGTTGTTCGTGGTGGGTACGTCGTTTCCGCAAGATGGCACAGTATTTCGATGCCTATCGTATCGACCATGTGCTGGGCTTCTTCCGCATCTGGGAAATCCCCGTTCCTGAGAAGTCTGGCTTGAAGGGTCAGTTTGCTCCAGCCTTGGGCTTGAGTCGTGAGGAAATAGAGGGCTATGGCATCTACAACCATATGGAACTCTTCCTCGTCGACCATAAGCGCGCAGACCGCTGGCATCCACGCATTGCTGTGCAGTTTAATGAAGACTACGAGAAGCTGAACGATGAAGAGAAGTACAATTTCAATCGTCTCTACAACGACTATTTCTATCGTCGCAACAATCAGTTCTGGTATCAGGAGGCTATGAAGAAACTGCCTCGTCTGACGCAAGCTACCCGTATGCTGTGCTGTGCCGAAGACCTTGGTATGGTGCCCGACTGTGTGCCCTGGGTCATGAACGAGTTGCGCATCCTCTCGCTGGAAATCCAGTCCATGCCTAAGGACGACAAGGTACGCTTCGGACATCTCTCACAATATCCTTACCGCTCTGTCTGCACCATCTCTACCCACGACATGCCTACCTTGCGTCAGTGGTGGGATGAAGACTGGGACCGTACACAGGACTATTACAACTCCATGCTCCATCGTGGAGGTGGTGCGCCCCATCCACTGCCAGGCTGGTTGGCTAAGGACATAGTCAGTCGTCATCTGACCTCTCCTTCTATGCTTTGCCTGTTGTCCTTGCAAGACTGGCTCTCCATCGACGAGAAGCTGCGCTTGCCCGATGCCAATGCCGAGCGCATCAATATCCCTGCTAATCCTCGTCACTACTGGCGTTATCGCATGCATTTGACGATCGAACAGCTCATGCAGAGTGACGAGTTTAATGAGACTATCAAGACTTTAATTATTCAAAGTGGACGCAGGTAATATGAAACGACTTTTTTTGCTTATAAATTTCTCATTCCTCATTTCTCATTTCTCATTTGGCGCAAGCGTATTGTCGCCTAACGGACAGATAGAGCTGAAGTTTTCTGTGGATGAGTTGGGTCGCCCCGTTTACGAGATGTCGTATAAGGGTCGTCCCGTCGTCAAGCCCTCCCATCTCGGATTGGAGTTGGCCAAGGACAAACATGCCTCTATGGGTATGCAGGAGCGCGACCTGATGGATGGTTTCAGCATCATCAAGGAGGAAACCTCCACGTTCGACGAGACGTGGCGCCCTGTATGGGGCGAGACAGCCACCATCCGCAATCATTATAACGAGTATGCTGCAACTTTGTCGCAACAATGGTTGGAGCGTATTCCCACCCGCGATGGTGGACCTCGCTTGGCTCCCCGTCAGCATCGTCGTATCATCATCATCCGTTTCCGCGTCTACGACGATGGCATCGGTTTCCGTTATGAGTTCCCCCAGCAGGCTGACCTGAACTACTTCCTCATCAAGGAGGAGCGCAGCGAGTTTGCCATGGCTGGCGATCATACGGCTTGGTGGCTCCCTGGCGACTATGACACGCAGGAGCAGGAGACACAGGAGTGTAAACTCTCTGAGATTCGTGACCGTTTCCAGAAGGCTGTCAATTGGGGCAATTCTTCAGTAGCCGTCTTCTCACCCACGGGTGTGCAGACCTCGCTGCAGATGAAGAGCGACGACGGATTGTATATCAACATCCACGAAGCTGCTTGTCTGGACTATGCCACCATGCACCTGGAACTGGTCGATGCCGAGACGAAGGCACTCACCACCCAATTGCAGGGTAACAGCAATGCCTATACCCCCAATCCGGCACCCTCTGCCTTCCCCTTGCCACAACCTTTCACCTTTGTCAGTCATCTGACACCTGATGCTACGGGTCTGAAGGGTTGCATGCAGACACCTTGCGAGACACCTTGGCGTACGGTCATGGTCAGCGACGATGCTCGTGACATGCTGTCCAGCAATCTCATCCTGAACCTCAACGAGCCCTGCGCCCTTGACGATACCTCATGGATTCATCCTACCAAGTATTGTGGCGTGTGGTGGGAAATGATTGTGGGTCGTGGCTCTTGGCACTATACCAACGACTTCCCCAGCATCCAACTCGACAAGATTGACTGGACGAAGGTGAAGCCCAACGGCACCCATAAGGCCAACAATGAGAATGTGAAGCGATACATCGACTTTGCTGCCAAGAATGGTCTCGACCAAGTGTTGGTCGAGGGTTGGAATGTTGGTTGGGAAGACTGGGCAAACATGTGGAAACGCGATGTCTTCGACTTCGTGACACCTTATCCCGACTTCGACATCAAGATGCTCAACGACTATGCCCACGCTAAGGGTGTGAAGCTGTTGATGCACCACGAGACATCATCCAGCACGCAGAACTATGAGCGTCACATGGAGGATGCCTTCAAACTGATGAACAAATACGGCTACGATGCTGTGAAGACGGGCTATGTGGGCGATATCATCCCACGTGGCGATCACCACTATTCGCAGTCTATGAACAACCACTACCTGTATGTGGTCAAGCAGGCTGCCAAGCACCATATCATGGTCAATGCCCACGAGGCTACCCGTCCTACGGGTATCTGTCGCACCTATCCAAATCTGGTGGGCAACGAGTCGGCACGTGGCACGGAGTATGAGGCCTTTGGTGGTTCGCGTCCTGACCATACCTGCATCCTGCCGTTCACCCGTCTGCAGGGTGGCCCCATGGACTATACCCCAGGTATCTTTGTTACCAAACTCTCTGAGTGGAGCAACAATACATCGTGGGCTCGCATTACGCTGGCTGGTTCGCTGGCCCTCTACCTCACCATGTACTCACCCCTGCAGATGGCTGCCGACCTGCCCGAGAACTACGAGAAGTTCGACGATGCCTTCCAGTTCATCCGCGACGTAGCCTGCGACTGGGACCAGAGCATTTATCTCGAGGCTGAGCCTGCCGACTATATCACCGTAGCCCGCAAGGCCAAGGGCACCGACAACTGGTTCATTGGTGGCAAGTGCGACGAGAACGGTCATAAGACCAATATCAAGCTCGACTTCCTGGACAAGGGTCGCAAGTACGACTGTACCATCTATGCCGATGCCAAGGATGCTCATTATGAGACGAATCCCCAAGCCTACACCATCACCAAGCGTGTGGTCAAGGCTGGCGACGTGCTGAAACTGACGGAAGCCCCTGGTGGTGGTTTCGCTGTATCACTGATTGCAAAATAAGAGACAATGAAAAAGTTATTCACAATACTGCTGTTAGTCATGGCTAGTCTAACGACACGTGCGCAGGTGCCCGACTTCGATTTCCGCGAGGTGGAGTACGGACCCTACCAGACTACCTTCCATCTCTTTGCTCCTGCAGATGCCAAGAAGGTGGTGGTAAGAATCTATAAGGATGGGCTGGGGGGCAAACCCCTGAAGACCCAGAAGATGACCTATGAAGACGGGTTGTGGACAGCCGTTGTGAAGGGCGACCTCATGGGCCGTTTCTATACCTTCGACATGGGTCGTGGCGAGTGCCCTGGTGTCTTCGCCAAAGCGGTGGGTGTCAATGGTCAACGTGGTGCCATCATCGATTTCGAAAAGACATTCCCTGACGATTGGTGCTGCGACTATCATCCCGTCATCAAGTCGCCTGCCGACCTCGTCGTCTATGAGCTTCACCATCGCGACTTCTCCATTGCGCGCCCTGATGCCAAGTATCCAGGCAAGTTCCTGGCGCTCACCGAGCCTTGGGCCATCCAGCACCTGAAGTCGCTGGGTGTCAATGCCATCCATATCCTGCCTTCTTACGACTATGGCTCTGTTGATGAGACACGTCTCTCTGACAACAAGTATAATTGGGGCTACGACCCTGTAAACTACAATGTGCCTGAGGGTGGCTATAGCACCGACCCCTACAATCCTGTTGTCCGCATCAAGGAGTTCAAGCAGATGGTGCAGGCTCTGCACAAGGAAGGCATTGCCGTTATTCTCGACGTGGTGTATAACCATACCTACGACATCGACCACTCCAATTTCCAACGCACCTATCCTGATTATTACTATCGGAAAACAGCTGATGGACAATATTCCAACGGAAGTGGGTGTGGTAATGAGACGGCTTCTGAAAAGCCTATGATGCGCCGTTTCATGCTCGAGTCGGTGAAATATTGGTATGAAGAATTCCACGTCGATGGTTTCCGTTTCGACCTCATGGGTTGTCACGACATCGAGACCATGAACCAGATTCGCCAGATGGCTGACGAGATCAACCCCTCTATCTTCATCTATGGCGAAGGCTGGAGTGCAGGTCAGTGTGCCCTGCCTTCAGAGCAGTTAGGCATCAAGGCCAATATCCCGCAGATGCCTGGCATTGCTGCTTTCTCCGACGAGATTCGTGATGCCCTCCGTGGTCCTTTCAGCGACGATACCAAGCCCGGTTGGTTGGGTGGCGCTCCCGATTGCGAGGAGAGCCTGAAGTTCGGCATTGTGGGTGCTATTCGTCATCCGCAGGTCGATATGTCCAAGGTCAACTATTCCAAGGCACCTTGGGCGTTGCAGCCCACCCAGATGATGTCCTACGTCTCTTGTCACGACGATATGTGTCTCGTTGACCGCCTTCTTGCTTCCATCCCTTCCCTGCAAGGTAATCATAAATCTCAAAGTTCCGCTCGAGCTCCGCTCGCTCTCAAAGAGAGAAAGTTCAAAGATCAAAATCTCGACGAATTGATTCGTCTCGACCTCTTGGCTCAGACGGCTGTCTTCACCTCTCAGGGTGTTCCCTTCATGCTCAGTGGCGAGGAACTGCTTCGCGATAAGAAGGGCGTTCACAACTCCTTCGAGTCGCCCGATAGCATCAACCATCTGGATTGGGCTAATCTGCAGCGCTATCCGCAGGTGTTCAAATACTATCAAGACCTCATTGCCTTGCGCAAGCACCATCCTGCCTTCCGCTTGGGCGATGCCGACTTGGTGCGCAAGCACCTTGAATTCCTCGATGCCCCCAAGGGTGTCGTAGCCTTCCGCTTGAAGAACTATGCAGGTCGCGACGATTGGCGCAACATCGTCGTCATCCTCAACGCCTCGCGTGAGGCGCAGCAGGTAGCCGTTCCCAAGGCCATGTACACCATTGTCTGTCAGAATGGCGAGATCAATGAGCAATCCACCAGCAAGACCTTCGGGCGTCGTGTCAATGTCAGTCCGCAGTCTGCGCTCATCATGTACGAATAAACGTGATGAGAGAAACTAGATATTATCAAGTAGCAGAACACGCGTTCAGTGTCAGTGCAGAGACTGAGTTCTTTTCGTTGATGACGAACTACGAACCGTTTGAGGTGAAACAGGGGGACAGGTTGTTTGATTTACAGCTATGCTGTAATCATGAACCTGTCCCTATGATTCATGAGGAATTACGTCAGGAAGACGAGGGACAGGAAATCATCTGCGGACGAACAGACGCGGGTGAGGTCGTGTTCGAGTTCCGCTGGTGGAAGGAAACAGCGGGGTGGCTGGTCTGCACGGACCGTTACCACGAAGGGCGACTCCTCATGACGGGCAAGCACACCAAGATGGCCATCGACAATGCGCTGATGGTGCTCTTTGCGCTGGCTACTGCCGATCAGCATACGGTACTGTTTCATGCAGCCGTGGTGAGCCATCAGGGCAAGGGCTATATGTTCCTCGGACCTAGCGGAACGGGTAAGAGCACCCACGCCCGCTTGTGGCTGAAATATATCGAGGACACCGAATTGGTCAACGACGACAACCCCGTGGTGCGTATTAGCGACGAGGGGCACATCAGCGTCTATGGATCGCCCTGGAGTGGTAAGACACCCTGCTATCGCAATGTGAACTATCCCATAGGCGCCATCGTACTGCTGAGCCAGGCACCCTACAACAAGATACAACGCATGGGTGGCATCCATGCCTATGCCTCCTTGATGGAAAGCATCAGTGGTAAGCGATGGGACAGTCGCATAGCCGATGGATTGCACCAGACGCAGAATGCGCTGGTCATGAGCGTTCCCATGTGGCATCTCGAATGTCTGCCCGACGAAGAAGCGGCACAAACCTGTTTTTCAACAATTAGAAGTGATGATAACAGACGATAAGATATTAGAAGAGGCCATCCGTCTGGTCCGCGAGGGTGTCAGCGTCACCCTGCCTGTCAATGGCAACAGCATGCTGCCGTTTATCATTGGTGGTCGCGAAAGCGTCATCCTGAAAAGGGCTGGTCTTATAGAAGAGGGCGATGTGCTTTTGGCTTGGGTCGATGGCTGTCGCTATGTCATTCATCGCGTTATCCATATTGAATACGACCGTCTCACCCTCATGGGCGACGGCAATCTGATGGGTACCGAACATTGTACCGTGTCTGACGTCAGGGCCATTGTAACCCATGTGGTGGATGAGAAAGGCAAGATACGTGACATCAATTGTAAGTGGCGCAGAAGGGCTGCAAAGGTGTGGTTCTGGCTACGTCCAGTGAGAAGAATTTTATTAGCAATATACAGACGATTATGAATATTAAGAAAGGATTTGTTTTGCGCGAGGTGTGCGGTGAGCACGTAATAGTAGGCGAAGGACTGGGAGCCGTCAATTTTGGCAAACTGCTGGCCCTGAACGAGTCGGCAGCATGGCTGTGGAAACAGGCTCAAGAGATGGGCGAATTTACCGTTGAGTCGCTGGCCAGTCGCCTTTGTGAGGAATATGAGGTGTCAGAGGCTGAGGCCCAAAAAGATGTCGCTGACATCCTCGCCAATTGGCGCGAAGTCGGTGTGGTCGAATAATGATGCATTATGCATTATGAATTACCTCTCCTGGTTCTGGCGTAACTCACGAGGCATTCGTTGGAATTCCTTCGTACGCATCGTGGTGGGCATCGGGCAAGTCGTGCTCGGTCTGACGATGGTATGGCTCAGCAAGCGGTTCATCGACGAGACCATCCGCACAGGCTCTACCGACGATGTGTTGCGCATGGTCTGTTGGCTGGTGCTCACCGTGGTGGGTGGCGTACTGCTCAGGCAGGTGGGCTATTGGCTCACCACCGCTGCAGGCGTCCGTCAAACCAATGCCCTCCGGTTGCGCATCTTCAGCAGCCTGTTCCGCAGACAGCTCTATGCTGGCGACCCGCTCCATTCAGGCGACGTCACCTCACGACTGAGCAAGGACATCGAGCAGGTAAGCATCGTCTGCACCGAGAATGTGCCCCAGATGGTCATCACCCTCATTCAGCTCTGTGGCGCCTTCCTCTTGATGCGCTGGTTCGACGCCCGTTTGGCTTGGGTACTGCTGGTGCTCACCCCCTTGGCCATCGTCTTCGGCAAGCTGATTGTCAGACGCCTGCGCCAGATGACCCTCGACATCCGACAAGACGAGAGTCAGATACAGATGCAGGTGCAGGAGGGCATGGAACATAATGCCGTGCTGCGCTCGTTGGGTGCTGAGCTGTGGGTAACCGACCGTCTCGACACCATGCAACAACGCCTGCGTGGCAATGTGATGCGTCGCACCCGCTTCACCGTCATCGCCCGCATCGTCATGGGCTGTGCCTTCGGACTTGGCTATCTGTTAGCCTTCGTATGGGGAGGCATCGGCCTGCGCAATGGCACCATCACCTTCGGTGTCATGACCTCGTTCCTGCAATTGGTGGGCATGATTCAACACCCCATTCTGCAATTGCTCAACATGGTTCCAGGGGTTATTCACGCCACCGCCAGCATCGACCGTCTCGAAGAACTCGAATCACAGGGACCGGTGCGTGAATCACAGGGACTGGTTCGTGATTGTGAATCTTGGGGACCGGTGCGTGATTCAGACTTGAATCATGACCCTGTCCCCCATGATTCATCACGCGCAGCCATTAACTTCGACGACGTAACGTTCCGTTACGCCACGGGCGACCGAGAAATCCTCTCTCACTTCACCCACCACTTCCAGCCTGGCACCAAGACCGCCATCATGGGCGAGACGGGCATTGGCAAGACCACGCTGTTCAGACTCATGCTCGGCTTCATGCAACCCACACAGGGCCGTGTCACGGTGGGTGGCGACATCTGTTTCGTACCACAAGGCAATACCCTTATGAGTGGCACCATCCGCTATAATCTGCTGTTGGCTAAGCCCGACGCTACCGACGATGAACTACGCCACGTGCTGCATATCGCCTGTGCCGATTTCGTGTTCGACCTGCCCTATGCACTCAGCACCGAACTCGGTGAACGGGGTGGGGGACTCAGCGAAGGACAAGCACAGCGCATTGCCATAGCCCGTGGCCTGTTGCATGGTGGCGACATCTTCCTGTTCGACGAGATTAGCAGCTCGCTCGACGAGACCACCGAGCGCGATCTCTTTGCCCGCCTCTTTGCCACCTATCCGCAGAAAACCATCATCTTCATCACCCACCGCACCTCCATCGCCGCCCTTTCCTGACTTCGGCGATGCGTCACCCTGTTCGCGCGTGCGCCTGTTAGTTTAAATCTGCTTCTTGCCAAGAATGGCCTTGATGTCGAAGAGAGGCTTAATCCGCTGGTGCTTTTCTGTGAGGAAC
>Ga0310695_10001427_pt1 | contig 56742 bp, 53 predicted proteins | sample RumenRJG_04DNA_FD_203882 | JGI IMG/M metagenome (GOLD analysis project Ga0310695, IMG submission 203882) | Bovine rumen microbial communities from Lethbridge, Alberta, Canada - RJG_04 (v2) (version 2) | ecosystem: Host-associated > Mammals > Digestive system > Stomach > Rumen | place: Canada...
ATGGTGGTGACTGGGGGCAGACTGCATGGGATGTTACCCTGCAGCAGGATGTTACCCTGCCCGCCGGTAAGTATCTGCTGACCGCCAAGATGCGTGCTTCTGCAGATGTGGAGCAGACGCTGTTTGCCGGTGAGAATACTACAATCGGTTTGTCAGTCGGTGCCGCTGGTGGTGTGTTCAACCGTGGCTGGAACGACGCTTATATAGAGTTCGAACTTCCTGAGGAGGCTACTATCGCCATTGGCGTACGTGGTGTGACTGAGAAGCAGTACAACTGGATGTCGTTCTCTGACTTCCGTCTCGTACAGTTCCCAGCATCTGTTAATCCTGAGTTGCCAGAGGGTGTTATCTACTCTTGGGAGTCTGCCGATGGCACTCCTGTTGAGATGGGTGGTACTATTGCTTACGTCAATGGTGACGGCGACCGTCTGAACTATCTGAACAGCGGTTACTACACCATCTGTCTGAATGGTAAGAAGGGTAACCTGAACGATGAGACAGCATCTGCCAATGCTGGTCACATGGTGATCACACTCGACGAAGCCGTTGAGGCTGGTGATACGATTGCTTACACCGCATTCGTCAACAAGAATGAAACGAAGAAGTCTAGCGCTTACATCGTCTTCGAGAACGGTACAGCCGTCGAGGGTGAGGTATTCAGCGACGAGGCTAATATCGATCCTACATTCGGTGGCGTGCCCACTCTGAAGTACACCATTGTACCTGAGGATGCTGCTGGCAGCAAGACTATCACGCTGACCCGTTCACAGACAGGCACTAACCTGTTCATCACGAAACTGCAGGTTATCAAGCACGATACTGTAACTGGTATCAACATCGTGAAGGCTGCCGTTGAGGACGGTGCTATCTACAACCTGAATGGTCAGAAGGTGATGAACGCCAAGAAGGGCCTGTACATCATCAATGGCAAGAAGGTCGTGATTAAGTAAACACTCGACTGCTCAGCAGCCGAGCACCGAACAGTCGACTGCAGAGCAGCCGCGCACCGAACATCGGTGCAGAACAATAAAAAAGGCGCCCCCGTGCGAAAGGCATGGGGGCGTTTTTTTTGTAAGTATTCCGTAAAGTGGTAGTAGTACCTGTAGATTTTAGATAGATTGATGAGAATTTTTGTCCTTTAAGGTACTATGCCTGCCGGATGTAGTCCATGAGGCTACGGAGGACAGGCTTTGAGACGTGGAGGGACAGGGCGTTGCCTGTATCGTCGTTGAGGTAGAGCAGTTCCTTGGTGGTGTTGATGCGGAAGATGCGCTTGGTGTTGACGATGAACTTACGTCCCAGACGACGATGACTGATACGAGCCTCGGGCATGACGTTGATCTGCGCCTCAATCTTCACCAGACCGAAGGGCACCATGAAATGGATGCCAGAAGCGTAGTACACTTCCGTATAGTGATCGTCGGCCTGCATGTAGAGGACCTGATCGAGGTCGATTCGGTAGAGTTCGTCGTGAGCACTCAAGCAGAGGCTGTAGTCATGTTGCATCGGTATGATCTTTGTTTGTTGTTGCTTGCAAAGGTACGCTGATTTTACGGATATGCGAAGTTTTTTATCTTAATCTGTGTTAATCGTGTTACTTCCTGTCCCCAAAGTAGTTACTTTGCAGGCGTTGGCGGTTTCATTTTGGTATAATTATGCACAGAAACGAAAAAAAATGAAAATACATGCTCATTTCTTTCGTTAAGTCAGATTTTTAGCGTACTTTTGCAGTCGAATCAAAGACTAAATGGTATGAAGTTATTCGATGTGTACCCCCTTTTCGACGTGAATATCGTGAAGGGAGAAGGTTGTAAAGTATGGGATGACAAGGGTCAGGAATACCTGGACCTGTATGGTGGCCACGCGGTGATCAGCATTGGTCACTGCCATCCGCATTACGTGGAGAAGATGGAGCAACAGTTGCACACACTGGGGTTCTACAGCAACTCCGTGCAGAACAAACTACAGGCAGAACTGGCCGAGCGGTTGGGCAAGATCAGCGGTTATGAGGACTATCAACTGTTCCTGCTGAACAGTGGTGCCGAGGCCAACGAGAATGCTCTGAAACTGGCCTCATTCAAAACGGGATATACTCGCGTGCTATCGTGCGAGAAGGCATTCCACGGACGAACCTCGCTTGCTGTCGAGGTGACCAACAACCCGAAGATTGTGGCTCCGATCAACGACAACCACCACGTGCGCTTCCTGCCTCTCAACGACATAGAACCTTGGGTGCGTGAACTGACACGCGAGGGCATCACTGCCGTCATACTGGAATGTATTCAGGGTGTTGGCGGCATTCAGATGGCCACGCCTGAGTTTGCCAAGAAACTGGCCTACGCCTGCAAGCGCTATGGTGCCGTGCTCATCTGCGACGAGATTCAGTGTGGCTATGGACGCAGCGGTAAGTTCTTTGCTCACCAGTGGCTGGGCATCAAACCTGACATCATCACGGTGGCCAAAGGTATCGGCAATGGTTTCCCCATGAGCGCCGTGCTTATCTCACCCGAATTCAAGCCTGTCTTCGGACAGTTGGGAACGACCTTTGGCGGTAACCATCTGGCCTGCACCGCTGCCTTGGCTGTGCTGGATGTGATGGAGCAGGAGAACCTGGTGGAGAACGCCCGCGTTGTGGGTGACTACCTGATGGAGAAGATTCGCAACCTGAAGAACGATAAGATTAAGGAGGTGCGTGGACGCGGTCTGATGATTGGCATCGAACTCTACACCCCACAGAAGCCCGTGCGCCAGCGTCTGGTGTACGAGCAACATGTCTTCACAGGATGCTCTGGCGAGAACGTGCTCCGCCTGTTGCCACCGCTCACCTTCACCAAGGAGATGGCCGACGAGTTTGTAAAGCGTCTGGAAGCCGCTTTGTAAGGGAAAAGTGAATAGTGAATAGTGAAAAATTTGCTACCGCACCATGACGAATCTCGCGCTCTTGATTTCATCAATAAAAACAACCAAACAAAACATAGAAAATAAGTGAAGACCGGAAAGCGGAAGCAAATTTTTCACTTTTCACTATTCACTTTTACTTTAGATTATGAAAATATCAGTAATAGGTGCCGGCGCTATGGGCGGCGCCACCGTAGAAGGCATGATCAAGGCCGACTACTTCGATAACAGGGAGATTATCGTCAGCGACCCTTCAGAGGCTGTCACAAAGAAATTCTCGGAACAGGGCATCCGCACCACGACGGATAACGCACTGGCCGCAAAGGAGGCCGACGTTGTGATGGTATTTGTAAAACCGTGGCTGGTGGAGACTGTTCTGAAAGGTATCAAGGAAAGTCTGAATCCTGAGAAGCAGATTCTTATCGTGATTGCCGCTGGCGTGAAATCAGCGAGCATCAAGGAGTGGCTAGGTGAATATTGCCCGCCACTATTCCTATGCATCCCCAATATCGCCATCGCACAACTGGCATCGATGACATTCCTCGTTCCGTGTGGCGCTACTGAGTCGCACCAAACAGAACAGGTGAAGGCCATCTTCGACGCGATGGGCAACACCTTGATAACCGACGAGGCTCATCTTGCAGCAGGCACCACCCTCGCCTCTTGCGGCATCGCCTACGCCATGCGCTATATCCGTGCTGCCAGCGAAGGCGGTGTGGAACTGGGCTTCAAGGCTGATCAGGCCAAAGAGATAGTGATGCAAACGATGCTGGGAGCCGTAAAACTGCTGGAGGCCAGCGGTCTTCACCCTGAAGCAGCCATCGACTTGGTGACCACCCCTGGCGGTGTGACCATCAAGGGGCTGAACGAGATGGAGCACGCCGGCTTCACCTCGGCTGTCATTCGCGGACTAAAAGCAGGAGCGAAATAAAGGAATAGGGAATAGTGAATAGTGAATAATTTGCTACCGCTGTCCCAATAAAGTGAGTATCAACAAGAGTATAAATTAAAAAAGTTGAATAGCAGGAAGTGCGGAAGCCAATTTTTCACTTTTCACTATTCACTTTTACCTTAAGATAAGTGAGTATCAACAAGAGTATAAATTAAAAAAATTGAATAGCAGGAAGTGCGGAAGCCAATTTTTCACTTTTCACTATTCACTTTTACCTTAAGATTATGGACGAACAACTGAAACAGATTGGTGAGCGCTTGCGCGGACTGCGCGATGTGCTCGATATCCCCGTGAGCGAGATGGCCGATACTATTGGCATCTCATCGGATAAATATGAGAAGATTGAGGCAGGCGAAATGGATATCACCATCTCGAACCTGATGAAGATAGCCCACAAATACGGCGTATCTACAGAGGAACTTATCTTTGCCGAGGCCCCTCACATGAAGTCATATTACGTGACACGTAAGGGTCAGGGCATGAGCATCGAGCGAACCAAGGCTTACAAGTACCAGTCGCTCGTAGGCGGTTTTGTCAACCATAAGGCTGATGTATTTATCGTGACTGTAGAGCCCAAGCCAGAGGCACGTACCATCTACAAGAACTCACACCCGGGTCAGGAGTTCAACCTCGTACTTGAAGGCAAAATGGAACTCTACATCGGCGGTAAGACCATTATTCTGGAGGAAGGCGACAGCATCTACTTCGACGCCACCAAGCCCCACGGCATGCTGGCCGTAGGAGATAAGGCCGTGAAGTTTTTAGCATTCACAGTAGAATAATTTGAAGGGAATAGTGAAAAGTGAATAGTGAATAATTTGCTACCGCTGTCCCAATAAAGTGAGTATCAACAAGAGTATAAATTAAAAAAGTTGAATAGCAGGAAGTGCGGAAGCCAATTTTTCACTTTTCACTATTCACTTTTACTTTAGAAAAATGATAGAGAGATTTTTGAAGCAGACACACTTCACCTCAGTGGAGGATTACAATAAAAACTTAGAGTTCATCATCCCCGAGCACTTCAACTTCGCCTACGACGTGATGGATGCCTGGGCAGAGGAGGCTCCCGAGAAGTTGGCACTACTTTGGACTAATGACCAAGGCGAGGAGATACGTGCCACCTTCGCACAACTGAAAGAACAGAGCAACCAGGCTGCCTCTTACCTACAATCGTTAGGTATTGGCAAGGGCGACCCTGTGATGCTCATTCTGAAACGACACTACGAGTGGTGGATTATCATGCTGGCCCTGTGTAAGATTGGAGCCATCGTGATTCCTGCCACCCACATGCTGACTAAACACGACTACATCTATCGTAACACTCGCGCCTCAGTAAAGGCCATCGTCTGTGCCGACGATGACTATATCATCAGTCAGATCAAGTTGGCTATGCCTGAGAGTCCGATGGTGAAGCAATATATCACCCTGCGCGACGAGGAAGGTTTCCACAACTGGAAAACCGAGTGGAAGCAGGCACCAAAGTTTGAGCGTCCTGCCTTTGTCAACAACAATGAAGACACGATGATTATGTACTTCACCTCGGGTACCAGCGGCGAGCCTAAGATGGTGGCTCACGACTACCTCTATGCTATGGGGCACCTGACAACGGGCGTATTCTGGCACAACCTGCATGAAGGGTCACTGCACCTGACCGTGGCCGACACTGGTTGGGGCAAGGCAGTATGGGGAAAGTTCTACGGCCAGTGGTTTGCCGGAGCGACAGTCTTCGTCTTCGACCATGAGAAATTCAGTGCCGACACGTTGCTGCGCCAGATGGAGAAATACAAGGTGACCAGTTTCTGTGCACCTCCCACCATCTACCGTTTCATGATTCGTGAGGATTTGTCAAAGTACGATCTCTCGTCACTGCAATACTGCTGCACAGCCGGCGAGGCCTTGAACCCCGCCGTGTTCGACAAACTCAAAGAACTCATCGGTCTAAACATCATGGAAGGTTTCGGACAGACCGAGACAACCATGACCCTTGGCACCTTCCCCTGGATGAAACCCAAGCCGGGCAGTATGGGAATCCCCAACGCCCAGTACAACATCGACCTGCTGCGTGCCGACGGCACCCCCTGCGAGGATGGTGAGAAAGGCGAGATCGTGGTACGCGTGGGCGACAAGAAACCCGTTGGCCTGTTCAAGGGCTACTATCGCGATGAGGAGAAAACCCGCGAGGCCTGGCACGAAGGCATTTACCATACTGGCGACATGGCTTGGCGCGATGAAGATGGCTACTACTGGTTTGAAGGCCGCATCGACGATGTCATCAAGTCCAGTGGCTACCGCATCGGCCCATTCGAGGTAGAGTCAGCCCTGATGACCCATCCCGCCGTGGTGGAGTGTGCCATCACCGGTGTACCCGACGATATACGCGGTATGGTGGTGAAAGCCACCATTGTCCTCGGCAAGGAGTGGAAAGATAAGGCTGGTGACGACCTGATTAAGGAACTGCAACAGCACGTCAAGAAAGAGACGGCCCCCTACAAATACCCACGTATCATCGAATTCGTCGATGAATTGCCGAAGACCATCAGCGGTAAGATTCGCCGAGTAGAGATCCGAGAAAAGGACAGCAAGAAATAAGAAGAAAGAACGGTCCGGCGGGCCGTTCTTTTTCTATCTCAGCAGCAATACCAGTAACGGTATCGTCAACATGGATAGCAGCGTCGTGATAAACGTCACCTCTGCTATCAGCGTTGTATCACGGTTGTATTTCAGACAGAGAATGGTGCCGTAGGTGGCCACTGGCATGGCGATAACCACAGTGTTGATACTCGTCACAAAGGGATCGAAGCCCAGTGCCAGACATAGGAAGTGTACACCCACTGGCAATAGCGCCAAACGGAACAGCGTCGTGCCGTACACCGTCAGGTTGCCCATCAGTGCACGGAGAGGCAAATGCGACATCGACGAGCCAATGATGAGCAGGGCCGCCGGCACCGTGATATTGCCAATCATCGTGAGGGGCTGACTGACATAATCGGGTATGTTGTCTATACCCAGGGCCACAATGAGCATGGACAGGTAGGCCGACAGCATCGGTGTGCTATAGAGCACCTTCTTGCTGAAACGCTCGGCATCGGAGCCCTCACCGCCAGTAATCATCATCGTGCCAATAGTGAAAACGGCAAACGTATTCACCACATTGAGCACGGCAGCATAGAACACCGCCTGGTGGCCAAAGATACTCGCCACCACAGGATAACCCATGAAGCCCACATTACCAAAGACCAAGGCAAAGGCCACAACACCACGGTCGGCCACCTTTCTGGTCAGGATTCTCGACAATACCCATGCCGCAGCAGTCAGCACCACGTATGTCAGAATACTGATACCCAGCAGTGGCAGGATATAACGGCGGTCGGGCAGTTCGCCAGACATGGACGACGACAGGATGAGTGCCGGACAGGTGATATTGATGACCAATCGCGACAGATGCCTGTCAAACCCGTTTTCAAAATATCCAAGTCTGCCAGCTACATATCCCACGACGACAATGGCAAACAGCGTTATCATGACTACATACATACCTCAAAAATGCTTCTTTCACAATCTTTTTATCATTGAGGGTGCAAAATTACAATTTTTCTTTGTAATTTTGCAGCAGATTGTTACAATTAACACAGAAAGATGAAGAAAAGGATTGTCATCAAGATAGGCTCGAATGCATTGACACGACCAGACGGACGGCTCGACGTGACCCGCATGTCGGCGCTCGTAGACCAGATAGCCTGGCTGCGGGGCAAGGATTTCGAGGTTATTCTCGTCTCATCAGGGGCTGTGGCCTGCGGCCGACGTGAACTAAAGGTTGCCCACGAATTAGACTCCGTGGAACAGCGCCAATTGTTCTCGGCCCTCGGACAGGCCAAACTTATCGGTCTCTATTACGACCTCTTTCGCGAATATCACATTCATGTCGGTCAGGTACTGACCATGAAAGAGAACTTCGAGCCGGGCGAGCAGTACCGCAACCAGCAGGCCTGCATGCAGGTGATGCTGGAGAACGGAGTACTGCCCATCGTCAACGAGAATGACACCGTCAGCGTCACCGAGTTGATGTTCACCGATAATGATGAACTCTCTGGCCTCATCGCCCAAATGATGCAGGCCGACACGTTGGTGCTGCTGTCCAATATCGACGGCATCTACACTGGACATCCAGACGACCCTTCCTCTCAATTGATACACGAGGTGGCTCCCGACACAGACTTGTCGCAGTACATCCAGACCGAGAAGAGTTCTGCTGGTCGTGGCGGCATGCAGTCAAAATATGCCACGGCATCGAAGGTACAGGCTGCCGGCATCCAAGTCATCATTGCTAACGGTAAACGTGAGAATATTCTGGTTGACCTCATGGAACAGCCAAGCACCACACCACATACTATTTTCAAAACATGCTAAAAGAGATTTTTGAACGTACAAAGCGTGCCAGCAAAACGCTGGCATTGCTCAGTGACCAGCAGCGCAACGAGATATTACTGGCTGTAGCAGATGCTATTATAACTCAAAAAGAGAGGATCCTGAAGGCGAACACAGAGGATTTGGCAAAGATGGAAAAGAGCAATCCACTGTACGACCGTCTACAATTAACAGGAAGCAGACTGGAAGGTATTGCAGGCGATATGCGCAACGTGGCTACCCTACCCTCACCGTTAGGCCATATCACCAAGCAGAAGATTCTGCCCAACGGACTTCGTCTCTGTAGGGTAAGCGTACCATTCGGTGTGATAGGCATGATTTACGAAGCCCGTCCTAATGTGACCTTCGATGTTTTCTCGCTCTGTTTCAAAAGCGGAAATGCCTGTGTATTGAAAGGCGGCAAAGATGCTGATTGTTCGAATCGTGAAGAGGTCGCACTGATTCACGAGGTGCTGGAGAAATACGACGTATCAAAAGATGTGGTGGCTTTGTTGCCTGCTACTCATGAAGCGACCGGCGAGATGCTTAATGCCATAGGGTATATCGACCTCTGCATCCCTCGTGGTGGCAGAAAACTCATCGACTTTGTGCGCGACACAGCCCGTGTGCCTGTTATCGAGACAGGAGCAGGCGTAGTGAATACCTACTTCGACAAGGATGGTGACCTAGAGAAAGGACGTGCCATCATCAACAATGCCAAGACACGTCGTGTCTCTGTGTGCAACGCCCTCGACTGCCTGTTAATTCATCTAGACCGTCTAGACATTCTAGACAATCTAGTAGAGCCCATGGCCGAGAAGCACGTCATCATCTATGCCGATGATAAAGCCTATGCCACTCTCGATGGCAATTATCCTTACCTGGAGCATGCGACAGACGAGAGTTTCGGCACAGAGTTTATGGATTATAAGATGGCTATCCGCACCGTTGCATCATTGGAAGAGGCCCTTGCTCATATCGACCAATACGGTAGTGGACATAGCGAAAGTATCGTAACTGAAAACGAGACCACCGCCCGTAAGTTCCAGCAGATGGTGGATGCCGCCTGCGTCTATTGGAACGCTCCCACCTCGTTCACCGATGGTGCCCAGTTCGGCCTTGGTGCTGAGATTGGCATCAGTACCCAGAAACTCGGCCCTCGCGGTCCTATGGCCCTCGAAGAGATTTGCACCTACAAATGGCTTATTGAAGGTGAAGGCCAGACGAGGCCGTAATCACGAAATCTCGGTTTCTCGAAATCCCAGTATCTCGAAATCTCGATATATCGAAATATCGATATAACGATATAACGACAAAAAAAACGAAAATAAGAATGAAAACCTTCATCAATGTACAGGATATCGGACCATTGGAAAAAGCAATGGCCGAAGCATTTGAGATCAAGAACGACCGTTACAAATATCAGCATCTGGGCAAGAACAAGACCCTCATGATGATTTTCTTCAATAACTCGCTGCGCACCCGCCTCTCCACCCAGAAGGCTGCCATGAACCTCGGCATGAACGTCATCGTTCTCGATGTCAATGCCGGAGCCTGGAAACTCGAGACAGAACGTGGTGTCATCATGGATGGTGACAAGAGCGAGCACCTGTTGGAGGCCATCCCTGTGATGGGCTGCTACTGCGACATGATTGGCGTGCGCAGTTTCGCTGGTCTTACCGACCGTGAGTACGACTATGCCGAGACCGTGCTCCAGCAGTTTATCAAATATAGCGGTCGTCCCGTCTTCGCAATGGAGACTGCCACCGTACACCCCCTACAGGCCTTTGCCGACCTCATCACCATTAAAGAGAGTTGGGGCCGTAGTGTGGGCAGCGGTTCTCCCACTGCCAAACCGAAAGTGGTACTGACCTGGGCGCCTCATTGCCGCGCCCTGCCTCAGGCCGTGCCCAATAGTTTCGCCCAGTGGATGAACGCCGATCCCAATGTAGATCTCGTCATCACCCACCCCAAGGGCTACGAACTCGACCCACAGTTTGTCGGTAATGCTGTCGTGGAGTACGACCAGAAGAAAGCCTTTGAGGGTGCCGACTTCATCTACGCCAAGAACTGGAGTAACCCTGGCGTGACCAACCCAGCCGACTATGGTAAGATAACCTGCGAGGACCGCTCATGGACAGTAGACACCGAGCACATGTCATGGACCAACAATGGTAAGTTCATGCACTGCCTGCCCGTACGCCGTAACCTCATCGTCACCGACGATGTCATTGAGAGTCCCAACACTCTGGTTATCCCAGAGGCAGCCAACCGTGAGATCTCGTGCTCCGTTGTCATCAAACGGATGCTTGAAGCCCTTTAATGGTTAATGGTTTATGATTTCCTTTGAGTGTGACTATAACAACGGTGCCCATCCAAAGGTGCTTGAGAATCTGGTGCGTTACAATGATGCCAAGCCGACGCCTTACGGCTTTGACGAATTTTCTGAGCGTGCCAAGGACTGCATCCGCGAGGCCATTGGCATGCCAGATGCCCAGATTTTCTTCCTTACAGGAGGCACCCAGACTAATGCCACCACCATCGACTCGATGCTTTATCAGTACGAAGGCGTCATCTGTGTGGGAACAGGCCATATCAATGTCCACGAGGCTGGTGCTGTAGAGTTTACAGAGCATAAGATTATCACCTTGCCGGATGCTCATGGCAAGATGGAGGCACGTGTGTTGCGCAAATATCTGGACGATTTCATGGCTGACGGCAACAGGAACCATGCCGTACACCCTGGTCTGGTCTATATCACATTCCCTACAGAACTGGGAACGCTCTATACTGCTAGCGAACTCGACGAGATTTATCAGGTATGCCGCAGTTTCGACATTCCTCTGTATATTGACGGAGCGCGCTTAGGCTATGGTCTGATGGCCAATGGTTGCGATGTCACCCTACCTTATCTGGCCCGTCACTGTGATGTATTTTATATCGGAGGCACCAAGATTGGCGCGTTGTGCGGCGAGGCCGTCGTATTCACTCACGGCAATGCCCATAAGCACTTCTTCTCTATCCAGAAGCAGCATGGTGCAGTGATAGCCAAGGGGGCTCTGATAGGTCTTCAGTTTGAGGCCCTGTTCACTGACAACCTTTACTTCAAGTTGGCGCGTCACGCCATCGAGAAAGCCATGCAGATGAAGCAGATGTTCCTGCTGCGAGGCTACGAGTTCTATCTTGACTCGCCCACCAACCAGCAGTTCGTCATCCTGCCCAACGAGGAGATGCAGCGACTGTCGCAACAGGTACAGTTCACGCAATGGGGGCCATATGACCATCACCATACCATCTGTCGTTTCGTTACCAGTTGGGCCACCACAGATGAAGATCTGGAGACCCTCAGGCGCTGTCTGACGAAAACGAAATAAAGTGTTACTGGCAGATTTTCTTGACAACTAAACCGTCGTAGGTGTTGATGCTGAGCCAAATGGAGTCGGCATCAACACCTGCGAGAGGTATACTGAGATAAGTGCGCGTCGAGTAGTATTCGGGCACACCGGCTTGGTCATGATGTAGTTGGAGGCGAAGGGTCTTGGTGCCGTCGGCATTTACCATCAGGGTATCACGGTGGCAGCCCAACTTCTGAACAGCCTTTTCATCGTCTACGGCACCAAGCATTAAGTAAACCGACAGATTCAGGTAACGACGCGACTTTGCCAGCCATACACTCTCCATCTTGACAGGATCGGTCTTCAGTTCCTCGACATGACGCGGCACAATAACCCCTACCTTGTCCGTGCCTATGACCTCGGCGCCCTGCTCCACCATATTATAATAGAATATGGCCCGATAGACCGTGTCGGCCTTAGGCATCAGTTTCGATGTAAAAGGACTGTTGACTGTGAACTGCTTGTCATCATCGGTGACAAATGAGATAACCCGACTGTCAGACGAGGTCTTTGCCTCAACCATCTCTGCCACCATCTGAGAGTAGCGTCCCTCACCCTTTTCGTAGGCATCTTGAGTACAAGAGACGAAGAATGATAAAAAAGTAAAAAGGTAAAAAAGCAGAAAGGTTCTTTTCATGCGGTAACTAATTTTTCACTCTTCACTTTACACTATTCACTTCCCCCTTCCACTTTCCCCTTATTGATAGCCGGATTGGCATACATCTCCAGCATCTTCTGACGCAGGAAAGCCTCATCCTTGTCAGGAAGTTTAATCTTCGCTAACTGTCCCTTCAGATAAGTTTCAAAACGCTGTTCGTCGGCAGCGGTATAATGGCTACCTTGCTCCGTATTACCATTCAGTCGGTCAAGGGCAATGTAGTTGCATGGATAGAGAGTATATCCAAGGTGTATCTCCTTGTCCATCCGCTGGGCTAAAGCCATGAAGAACTCATTCTTGGGCAAGTCCTTCAACTGGTCTATCCATTGGTTGACAGGCGTACTACAATGGTAGTTGACACGACCTTTGTAGCCCAAGATGCCCGTCTTCATGTTGTCGAGGTCATCCTGTTTGCTCTTCTTGAATGTCGGATTGTCTCGTTTCTGCTGAAACTCCTGCGCCTTCAGATAGTCACAAGGATCATATTCATAACTGATGGTCAGCGGCACGATGTTCAGATCGCGCAGTTTCTCCACAAAGTCACTGCCTTCACCTCCCATCGCCAGCATCTTCAGTACCGACTCCTGAGTGCGGTCATCAGAGTCCTTGGCACGCCCCTCACGTTGGGCAATCCAGATGTTCTCTTTCTTTTTTGTAACAGCGTAGTGGATGTAGCGGCTCATCAGTTGGCTAGATGCCATCATCTCGTGAGCCGTAAGCCCGCGACGTACCGTGAAGGCTTTGTTCATGCGTACCAACCGTTTGATCCAAGGATAGATAAGCAGGTTGTCGCCAATGCCTATTTCTACTGTGGTGGGATAGCCTTTTTTGTGCAGCATCAAATCCAAGAAGGCGGAGTCGAGCACAATATCGCGATGGTTGCTGACAAACGAATAGCGGGTTTGAGATTTAAGATTTACATACAAGGCTTCATCATCAAACGTACATCCATCCGTATGCTTGCGTATGATATATTGCACCACCGGCTTCATGAAGCGCAACTGGAAGTCGAGCGGTGTCTTCACACCCACAAAGGCCAAGCGTAGCAAACCATTGCGCAGGAACTTAGGCAACCACGGAGCAAAGCCCTTCAATATCAGGTTGAACTGGCGGTCGTTCAATAGGTCATTGAACGCCTGTTTCATCTCTTCAGGCTCATACGGCCTGATATCGTCAAACTCATGTATATCGTACTTCATTGCGGCGGCAGCAAATTCTTCACTCTTTACTCTTCACTTAAAACTGGTTCTCCACAATATCTGTCAACACATCCTTCATGTCGAGGCCAGCAGCACGCACCTGCTGGGGAATGAAACTGGTGGCCGTCATGCCAGGTGTAGTGTTGATTTCGAGCATATTGATAACATCACTGCCATCCTCGGCCTTGGTGATGATATAATCGATACGGATGATGCCATTGCAGTGGAGGATATCGTAGATAGCCGATGTCAGATCCTGTACACGCTTGGTCAGTTCATCAGGGATACGGGCGGGGGTTATCTCGTCCACCTGACCATTGTACTTAGCATCATAGTCAAAGAACTCATTCTTGGTGACGACCTCGGTCACGGGCAACACCACCGTCTTCTGCCTGGTCTTATAGCAGCCCACAGTTATCTCCGTTCCATCCAGATACTGCTCAATCATGATCTCGTCGCTCTCCATCATCGCCTTGCGCATAGCGGCTGCCAACTGGTCTGGCTTCCTCACCTTCGACACGCCGAAGGAACTGCCGTCATTGGCAGGCTTGACGAAGCAAGGCATTCCCACGATGTCGATGATCTTCTTCTTACTGACCTGACGTTCCTGACCACGACGCACCAACACACTCTCGGCCACCTTGACACCATAGCCTCTCAAATACTGGTTAAGCATGAACTTATCGAAAGTCAGTGCCTCCACCAGTACGCCACTAGTGCTATAAGGGATATGCACCAGGTCGAGATAGCCCTGCAGGATACCATTCTCACCTGGGGTTCCGTGGATGGTGATATAGGCATAGTCGAAGAGACGAGTCTTGCCGTTCTCTTTGAACGAGAAGTCATTCAGGTTGACACGCGACGTCATACCGTCAGGCAGTTCCACCTGCCAGTCGGTACCTTTCATATCGACGACATAGACGTCATAGCGGTCTTTGTCGAAAAAAGAATAGATGCCCTGAGCCGAGCGCAGGGACACATCGTGCTCAGAAGAGTCGCCACCACAGACGATGGCTATTGTTCTTTTTGTTGGTTTCATCTTGTTATTTCTTTTGTTATTGATATTTCGGGATTACGATATTACGAGATTTCGTTATTGCGATTTTTAAAGTAGCCTCGCCATTTATCAATCAGACCGCTCAGGTCCTCGGGCAGATCGCTAGTGAAGTCCATCTGCTGGCCAGTCGTGGGATGCACGAAGCCAAGCGTACGGGCATGCAGTGCCTGACGCGGACACAAGCGGAAACAGTTCTGTATGTATGCCTTGTAACTGGCGGTACGCTCCCCGCGGAGTATCTGGTCGCCGCCATACCGTTCGTCGGCGAAAAGCGGATGACCGATGTGCTTCATGTGAGCACGTATCTGATGGGTACGGCCTGTCTCCAGCACACATTCCACCAGCGTGGTATAGCCATAGCGCTCCAGCACCCTGTAGTGGGTGACTGCAGGCTTGCCAGTCTCCGAATCAGGGGGGAAGACCTCCATGCGAAGCCTGTCTTTAGGGTCACGCCCAATATTCCCTTCTATGCGGCCTTCATCTTCCACGAAATTGCCCCATACCAGTGCCACATAACTGCGATGGGTATCATGCTTGAAGAACTGCTTGCCCAAGTCCGACTTTGCCTCGGGTGTCTTAGCCACCACCAACAGTCCACTGGTATCCTTGTCGATGCGGTGAACCAGTCCCACCTGCGGGTCGTTGGGATCATAGGAAGGCAGGTTGCGCAGGTGCCAGGCGATGGCATGAACCAATGTGCCGTGGAAGTTACCGCAACCAGGATGGACAACCATCCCTGCTGGTTTGAAGATGACCATCAGGTCGTCGTCCTCATAGCGCACGTCCAAGGGAATATCCTCGGGTTCTATAGTTGTGTCGAAGTGCGGGCGGTCCAGTTTCAAGGTAATCACATCACCCGAGCGTACCTTATAGTTGCTCTTAACAGGACGATCGTTGACAAAAAGAAAACCTGCCTCGGCGGCCTGCTGAATGCGGTTACGGGAAGAATGCTGCGTGTGCTCCGTCAGGTATTTGTCGATACGCAACGGCACTTGACCGCGGTCCACCTCCAGTCGCAAGTGCTCATAGAGTTGGCCGTCAGCATCGCTTTCGGGATCGATACCGTTTTCTATCAGCAGTTCCTCATCGTCAAAGTTCTCCATGCTCACTCTGTGGCTGTTCCGTCACTCCCTCCATATCGTCGGGCTCACCGCCTATGCGTCCCGAGCCGTAGTCCTCAATAAATTCTTCTATATCGGCCTCCTCACCCACCATGCCGTTACCGATGAGCAAGAGCAGATGCGACTCCTTGGCCACCATGTCGCCAGATTGCAGTTTACGGCCGTCACACTCGATACCGTACACCCAGTCCTTCTCGCCTTCGACAAGTTTTGGTGGTAGCACCACGAAGTCTAGTGCCTGCAACTTGGCTTGCGCCTCACGGTAACTACTGTTGTCTATCAGATCAGGTATTTCAACACGTGGGAGCGTGAGCGAGTTGATGGTGACATAGATGGTACGCCCCTCCTTCACCTTTGATCCAGCCACGGGCTGCTGAAGAACCACACATCCTGCCGGCATCTCCTTGATGTAGGTAGAGTCGTTTATCTTCAGTGTGAGACCGTTCTGCTGTGACACCTCGATGGCACGGCTGAAGTTCATGCCCGTCAGTTCAGGCACCTCGACACCTTCACCATGGTGAGTATAGGCATCCAGCCCCCAAATGACACCGATGACCAGAACAATAACGACTATAATCATTGCTGCGATGTTCAGAAGGAACACCGAGCAGCCCCATGCCTTCTTTGCTGTCTTCTTTGCTGTTCCTTTGGCTACATCCACCGCAACATCCGATGCCGCATCAACTGCTTTCTTGGCCGTTACCTGTGCCAAAATATCCTTAATACTCATATCTTTTTCGCGTTCTCTATCTTTTTGACTGCAAAGATACGAAAAGTCGAGAGCAAAACAAAATAAATTTATTTATTTTTTTGCCGAGACGGAGTATCTTCGCATTTTTTATCGCAAAGACACAAAAGTCGAGAGCAAAACAAAATAAAAAGGAAAAAAATCACTCGGATGCGACATCTGCCACATCCGGGTGAAAACTCTATGCTCCAGCGAGCAAGGATTACTTTCCGTGACGCTCGTCAGAAACGGTTAACTTCTTACGGCCCTTGGCGCGGCGTGAAGCCAGGACGCGACGGCCATTCTTGGTGGCCATGCGCTCGCGGAAACCATGCTTGTTCACGCGGCGGCGATTGTGCGGCTGAAATGTTCTTTTCATTGCTTTATTATTTGTTTATTTTATTGTTATTCACCTTAAAAAACATGGTACTACACCACATTTCGGGCTGCAAAATTACACATTTCTTTTTAAATACACAAATTTTTTGGTAAAATTTCTCATTTCTCATTTCTCATTTCTCATTTTTTTTGTACCTTTGCACCCGAAAACAACAAAATACATCTTTATAATATATTTTATGATTAACTCACAAGACATTAAAAAAGGCACCGCCATTCGTATGGACGGTGGCATTTGGGTTTGCATCGACTTCCAGCATCGCAAGCCGGGTAAGGGTAACACCATCATGATCATCAAGTTGAAGAACGTCAGCGACGGTCGCGTACTGGAGCGCCGCTTCAATATCGGTGAGAAACTGGAGGACGTCATCATCGAGCGTCGCCCCTACCAGTATCTGTATGAGGACCAGTCTGGCCGTATCTTCATGAACCAGGAGACCTTCGAGCAGATTCCCATCGACAACGAGTTGGTAATCGGTCACGAGTACATGAAGGAGAGCGACATCGTGGAGGTTGTCTCTGACACCACCGATGGTACCATCCTCTATGCTGAGATGCCCGTGAAGACCATCCTGCGCGTCACCCACTCTGAGCCCGGTATCAAGGGCGATACCGCCACCAACACCCTGAAACCCGCTACATTGGAGACTGGCGTTGAGGTTCGCGTGCCCCTGTTCATCAACGAGGGCGACCTGATTCAGGTTGACACCCGCGACGGAAGTTATCTGGCTCGTGCTAAGGAGTAATCCAATTGATAATTGACAATTGAAGTATTCGATCATTGTTCCTGTCTTCAATCGCCCTGATGAGGTCGATGAACTGTTAGAAAGCCTCTGCCATCAAGAGGTTCAGGATTTTGAGGTCATCATCGTAGAAGACGGATCGAAAAAAACATGCAAGGATGTCTGCGACAAGTATGCAGGCATCCTTGATTTGCATTATTACTACAAGGAAAACAGCGGCCCCGGCCAGAGCCGTAACTATGGTGCCGAGCGCGCTCAGGGCGAATGGCTCATCGTGCTCGACTCTGATGTCGTTCTGCCCAAGGACTATCTGAAAGCCGTCGACGCCGCCATCCTCCCTTCACCCTTCACCAGTCACCAGTCACCAAGCGGCTTTGCCGCTTTTGGCGGCCCCGATGCATCCCACCCTTCGTTCACACCTGTACAGAAGGCCATATCTTATTCCATGACCTCGTTCTTCACCACAGGCGGTATTCGTGGTGGCAAAGGCAAGAAACTCGACAAGTTCTTCCCCCGTTCATACAATATGGGCATCCGTCGTGAGGTCTATCTAGAGTTGGGAGGTTTTTCCAAGATGCGCTTTGGCGAAGACATCGACTTTTCCTATCGCATCATCGAGGCAGGCCATAAGACGGCACTCATCCCCGAGGCGTGGGTATGGCACAAGCGCCGTACCGACTTCCGTAAGTTCTTCCGTCAGGTGTACAACAGCGGTATCGCCCGCATCAATCTTGAGAAGCGTCATCCCGGTACGCTGAAACTGGTCCACCTATTGCCCACCATCTTCACCATTGGTGTGATCCTGTTGGTTCTACTGGCCACGCTATGCGCCTTCAGCAGCATCCTCATGGGCATCTGGGGGATTGTCCTTGCCCTGTTGGCATTGACTCCACTGATATTTTACAGCAGCCTTCTCTGCATTGACTCCAGTATCAAGAACAAGAGTGTTGAGGTAGGGCTTCTCAGCATCCCTGCAGCCTTTGTCCAACTCATGGGCTACGGTCTTGGCTTCATCGAGTCATGGTGGAAGCGCTGCATCTTAAAACAGGACGAATTCACAGCCTTCGAAAAGAACTTCTACAAATAACATGAACTATAGACTCTTCCTCGCAGCATGCTTCATGCTTCATGCCCCATTCCTCATTTCGCAGGCCTACAGCCAGAGTCGCGCCCAGCAAATGAGGGTGAAGGTGGACAGTGCCCTCACCGCCCGTTACTACAAGTCTCCTTATGATACGAACTATGTGGTTCGTCCCGAGGGGAAATTAACACTGAAGTTAAGGCTGAACCAGACGGGTAACACTTTCCATGCGAAGGGAACAGTCAATAATGTCTATGCGAAAACAGACCTCCACACCAGCCATAAGACCACAGTAAGCATCGGTGCCTCCTATCGCGGCATCTCCGCTGCGTTGGCAATCAATCCGGCTAAGATGAGCGGAACCTATAAGGACTATGAACTGAACCTCAACTACTACAGTAGCCGCATCAGCCTCGACTTCAGTTACCAACGATCAGAATCGTTGGCAGGCGATATTTTCCGCGCTGACCACTGGTCGTCATTGGAGTCAGGCGACCTCACGATGAAGGTCGTCAACCTAGCGGGCTACTATACCTTCAACCATCGTCGTTTCTCCTACCCTGCTGCATTCACCCAGAGTTACATCCAGCGCCGCTCGGCAGGCTCATGGCTGGCCGGCATCAGTTATCAGGGAGGCATTATCGAGACGACAGACGAACTGAAAGCCAGGAACCCCAATGCCCCGGAAGTGAACATCGACATAGGCCATATCGGCATCGGCGGCGGCTATGGCTACAACTGGGTGATTGGCCAGAAGTGGCTGCTGCACATCTCCATGCTGCCCACCTTTGTGGTTTACAACCGTAACAAGATGACCATCAACGGCGAGGACAAGGAGGCACAACGCATGCGTTTCAACATGATCTTCAACGAGCGTGCCGCCATCATCTATAACTTCTCGCCCCGCTACTTTGTCGGCACCACCCTTGTGATGAACAATTCCGTCTTCGATGATGACGCGGTAGTGGTCAACCAGAACAAATGGCGCGCCCGTGCCTTCTTCGGAGTGAGACTATAAGACGCTGGAACGATGGACAACAAACTGAACATCAACCAATGGGCTGAGGAAGACCGCCCACGCGAGAAGATGGAGCGACTTGGCCCCCAGTCGCTGAGCGATGCTGAACTGCTGGCTATCCTCATCGGTTCCGGCTCCCTCCAAGAGGATGCTGTGTCACTGATGAAACGCATCCTCAAGAACTGTGCCAACAACCTTAACACGCTGGGGAAGATGGGCCTTCACGACCTCTGTCAATACAATGGCATCGGTCCTGCGAAAGCCATCACCATCATGGCGGCCTGCGAACTGGGCAAACGCCGACAGATGGAGAGTCCGGAGAAACGGCCCGAACTCAGTACGGCAACACGCATCTACAACCACATGCACCCCGTGATGCAGGACCTGGACGTGGAGGAGTTCTGGATCCTGCTAATGAACCAGGACCACCGTCTCATCAAGAAGATGCGTATTGCCCATGGCGGCATCTCTGAGGTCAGCGTCGACGTGCGTATCATCATCCGCGAGGCCGTGCTATGCAACGCCACCATCCTCGCCGTATGCCACAACCATCCCTCTGGCAACCTCAGGCCCAGCCCTCAGGACAACCAACTGACCCAGAGCATCAGGAATGCGTGTCAGGTGATGCGCATCCATTTCATGGACCATGTCATCATCACCGATGGCCACTACTATTCCTACCACGAGGAAGGAATCGTTTGAAAAAGGTGAAATAGTAATATAACCATTATGACACAAGAAGAGAAAACAAAAATTGAAGAGCGGATTGTGGATGTGCTGAAGACCGTCTACGACCCCGAGATTCCTGTCAACATCTATGACTTGGGAATGATATACAAGATTGATGTGAAGGACGACTACACCGTCGATCTCGATATGACCTTCACTGCTCCGAACTGTCCTGCTGCCGACTTCATATTAGAAGATGTACGCACGAAGGTGGAGAGCGTCGATGGTATCAAGGGTGCCACCGTCAACCTCGTCTTCGAGCCCGCATGGGAACAAAGCATGATGTCACTCGAAGCACGAGTGGAACTCGGCTTTGAGTAAACTGAGAACTGAGAGTTATGAAAAATATTTATTTTTTATCTGACGCCCACCTCGGCTCATGGGCCATCGAACATAGGCGGATGCAGGAACGCAGGTTGGTGCGGTTCCTTGACAGTATCAAGAACAAGGCGGCTGCCGTCTATCTGTTGGGCGACATGTTTGACTTCTGGTACGAGTTCAAGTATGTGGTGCCAAAAGGCTACACACGCTTCCTGGGCAAAATATCCGAACTGACCGACATGGGGGTCGAAGTGCACTACTTCACTGGCAACCACGATATCTGGACCTATGGCTATCTGGAAAAAGAGTGTGGCGTCATCCTCCACCGGCAGCCACAGACCGTTGAACTATACGGTAAGGTTTTCTATCTGGCTCACGGCGACGGGCTGGGCGACCCCGACAAGAAGTTCAAGTTTCTGCGCCACCTCTTCCATAGCAAACTGTGCCAGTTTGCCCTCGCCACCGTACATCCCCGCTGGAGTATCTGGGTGGGGCAGACATGGGCCAAGCACTCCCGTCTGAAGCGTCCCAATGGTGAGGAACTGCCCTATCTGGGCGAAGACCACGAGCATCTGATTCTCTACACCAAGAAATATATCCAGTATCACTCCAACGTGGACTATTTCATCTATGGTCACCGCCATATCGAGGTGGACCTACAGTTGACAAAAAAAGCCCGGGTCATCATCCTGGGCGATTGGATCAGCCATTTCTCCTACGTGGTCTGGGACGGCCAGCACTTGTTCATGCAACAGTATATTGAGGGAGAAAGCCAAGTGTAAGGTAAAAGTGAAGAGTGAAGAGTGAAAAATTTGCTACCGCCCTTGATTGCTAAACCGAGACTGTGGCGGCAGCAAATTCTTCACTTTTCACTATTCACTTTTACAAGAGGTTCATCGTATCTGTGGCAATCATCAGTTCCTCGTCAGTAGGAATGACGACCACCTTCACCTTTGAGTCATCGGCAGAGATAATAGCCTCCTCACCGCGCACGTTGTTCTTCGCCTCATCGAACTTGATGCCGAGGAACTCCATATTCTTACAGACCTCAGAGCGCATACCAATCTGGTTCTCACCGACACCTGCCGTGAATACGACCACATCAAGGCCACCCATAGCAGCAGCATAGGCACCGATATACTTCTTGATACGATAGAAATACATATCCTGAGCCAACTGGGCACGCTTGTCACCAGCCTTGGCAGCACTCTCTACATCGCGCATATCGCTGGAGCCACCCGTGATACCAGCAACACCACTCTTCTTATTCAGCAGGTTGCTCATACCATCGGCATCGAGTCCCAACTTCTTCTCCAGGAAGGTGACGGCACCACCGTCGATATCACCTGAACGGGTACCCATCACGAGACCCTCCAGCGGTGTAAGACCCATAGAGGTATCGATACACTTGCCATCCTTCACGGCAGCGATAGAGCCACCGTTACCCACATGACAGGTAATCACCTTCGTGCCCTCAGGCTTCATGCCTAGGAACTCCAAAGCACGAGCAGAGACATAACGATGCGAGGTGCCGTGGAAACCATAGCGACGCACACCATACTTCTCATAGAGCTCGTAGGGGATAGCATACATATAAGCCTTAGCAGGCATGGTCTGATGGAAGGCGGTATCGAACACACCCACCTGAGGCAGACCAGGCATCAGCTCCTTCACGGCATTCACACCTTTCAGGTTGGCAGGGTTGTGCAGCGGAGCCAGGTCAGAGCACTCCTCAAACACCTTCAGCACCTCGTCAGTCAGCACTACCGACTTATTGAACTTCTCACCTCCATGCACCATACGATGACCCACGGCATCAATCTCGTCGAGACTCTTAATGACACCAATCTCAGGATCTGTCAGCAGCGAGAAGATGAACTTCACACCCTCAGTATGCTCAGGGATGTCGTGCATAATCTGCTTCTTCTCACCATTAGCCAGCTTCACCTTCACGAAAGCACCGTCCAAGCCCACACGCTCAGCACCGCCACTGGTCATCACAGACTTGTCGTCCATATTGTACAATGCGTACTTAATGGATGAACTTCCACAATTAAGAACAAGAATTTTCATATCTTTTTTGTTTTTAGAAAGAAATTTCCGTAATTTACATAATTTTTTATTCGTTGTCTGAAATGATATACCGCTTATAGTTTGTTTGAGTCAATAGGATAAAACGGTTTTCATCTTCATCGAAAATATAGCGTTCTGCCCTGAGGCTCTTCTCACCGAAATTGAGTAATACCCCCTTATGCTGTTGTGCTATTCGCATATAGTTGAACAGCTGGGCACGATGGTCGGAGACTATTTTCTCTACTGCTTTCAGTTCTATGACAATATTATTATAGTAGAAATCTGCATAATAGGTCTTATCTAAAAGCATGTCCTTGTAGTAGAGACGCAATTGCTTTTCCCTTTCAGCTACCATGTCCTGAAGTTCCATCTCCTTTGCAAATGCCTCTTGATAGATAGATTCAGCCATTCCGTAGCCCAAAGTGTTATAGACCTCCATCGCCACACCAACGACATCATAGATATCTAAATACTCCTCCTTTGTAATCATAGTAAGATTACGAAAAGCACAAAATTATGAAAATTACGGAAATTTCTTTCAGTTAATTACTTTTTTTCACTCTTCACTTCTTAGCATCCATGGCCTGGCAGGCGGTGATGGCGACGAGGTAGTAGATATCCTCGACGGAGCAGCCGCGGCTGAGGTCATTCACAGGACGGGCGATACCTTGCAGGATGGGACCGATGGCCGTGGCACCAGCCAGACGCTGCACCAGTTTATAGGCGATATTTCCGACTTCCAGACACGGCATCACCAGCACGTTGGCCTTACCGGCGATATCGCTGCCGGGAGCCTTCTTACTACCTACGCTGGGCACCAGGGCGGCATCAGCCTGCAACTCACCGTCGATCTTCAGGCTCGGGTTCAGTTTCTTAGCCAGTGCTGTGGCCTCCACCACCTTGTCTACCACCTCATGAGAGGCAGAGCCCTTGGTAGAGAAACTCAGCATAGCCACACGGGGATCTGCGAAGCCGGCGACGCTCTTGGCGGTCTGGGCCGTGCAGACGGCAATCTGTGCGAGTTGGTTGGCATCAGGCATCGGTGTCACAGCCACGTCGCCGAACACCAGTACACCGTTCTCGCCGTATTCGGGCTTGTCGGTAATCATCAGCATGGCACCGCTCACACAGGTAATGCCGGGTGCGCACTTGATGATCTGCAGGGCTGGACGCAGGGTCTCACCAGTGGTAGAGAGCGCGCCGGAAATCTGACCGTCGGCACCCTCGGTCTTGATGATCATACAACCAAGATAGAGAGGATCCTTCATCAGTTCGCGGGCCTTCTCAATGGTCATGCCCTTCTTCTCGCGCAGTTTAGTCAGCAACTGGGCATATTCCTCACTCTTCTCGCAGTTCAGCGGGTCGATGAGCGTAGCCTTGTCAATGTGGGTCAGTCCCTTCTCCTTGGCCAGGGCATACACCTTTTCAGGGTTGCCAATCAGGATCAGGTCTGCGATGTCGTCTGCCAGCACGCGGTCGGCGGCAACCAGAGTGCGCTCCTCCTCTGCTTCGGGGAGCACAATGCGCTGCTTGTTACTCTTAGCACGCGCAATGATCTGTTCAATTAATCCCATAGAATGTTTTTGAATTATAGTAAAAGATAAATATGTTTGCAAAAGTACAAAAAATAATTGAAACAAAGCGTTAATCCAATATATTTTTTTCTTTCTCAAATAATTTGTGTATCTTTGCAGCCGCCGCAGGCATTATTTTATCAGTCATTCTTTCAACTTTTCAAATTTAAAAATATGCATTCCCTCCTTACCCGCCGCACCATCCGCCGTTACGCTGACCGCGACGTCAGCAACGAACTGCTCAACCGCCTGCTTAACGAGGCGGCACGCACCCAGACCATGGGCAACCTGCAACTCTATAGTGTCGTCGTCACCCGCTCCGACGAGATGAAACAGCGCCTTGCACCGGCCCATTTCAACCAGCCCATGGTGACTCAGGCTCCTGTCGTGCTCACCATCTGTGCCGACTTCAACCGTACCTCACGATGGGCCCGCTGCCGTAAGGCCGAGCCGGGCTACGACAACATCCTCTCCTTCCTGAATGCCGCCACCGATGCCTTGCTCTACACGCAGACGCTCTGCTGTCTGATGGACGAGGAGGGTCTGGGCTACTGCTACCTAGGTACCACCGTCTACCAGCCCCAGCAGATCATTGACACGCTAGGCCTGCCCCGTCTGGTCATGCCCGTGGCCACCCTCACCGTAGGCTGGCCGGCCGAGGAGCCTCCCCTCTCCGACCGTCTGCCTCTGGAGAGTTTCGTGCATAGTGAGACATACCGCGACTATATGCCGCAGGACATCGACACCTATTATAATAATAAGGAGCAACTGGAGGAGAACCGCCACTTCGTAGAGATCAACCACAAGGAGACGCTCGCCCAGGTCTTCACCGACATCCGCTATACCAAGCGCGACAACGAGGCCATGTCGGCCACCCTCCTTGAGACACTCAAAAAACAGGGATTCCTCGATAAATAAAAGAAAAAAAGAAATTGGAATAATTAGAATAATTTTGCCTACGACACTCGAAGCGCAAGCCAATAATTCTAATTATTCCAATTCGTGAATCAGATTATTCCAATTATTCTAATTCGTTTCCAAAAGAATAATTAATTTCCAATTCGTTTCTACCTCCGTCTCGCTTTCTCCATCGCCTCGCGCGCCCACTTCATCCGCAATTCAGCCTTGTCGCGGGCCTCCTTGGCCCAACGCATACGCGTTTTGGCCTTGTCAGTGGCTTCCTTGGCCCATCGGGTGTAAGTGGCCGCCTTGTCATGTTTGTTGTTACGAGAGTAGCGCTCGGCATCGCGCAGATAGCCCTGTGCCTGCCTGTTGTAGTAGTCAGCCTCACGGTCGTAGCCGTCAGCCTTCTTCGTGTAGTACTCGGCCTCACGCATATAACCGTTGGCCTTGTCCACATAGTAGGTGTCCTGAGCCATTGCACCAGGGCACGTTGCCAGCAGCAACAGGAGCGTCAAAAGGATCTGTCTCGTCATAGCGGGGAGGTATTACGTTTCTACTTAATCCTGAATCAGGTTCTCTCCCGTCATGTCCTTGGGCTGCTCCAGACCCATGATGTGCAGGATGCTGGGAGCCACATCGGCCAGACGACCGTCCTTCACGGTGGCGCTGTTGTTGTTAGTCACATAGATGAAGGGTACGGGGTTCAGCGAGTGGGCGGTATTGGGAGTGCCGTCGGGGTTGATGGCGTTGTCGGCATTACCGTGGTCAGCAATGATGATAGCCTCGTAGTCGTTGGCCTTGGCAGCCTCGATGACAGCCTCTACGCAGTGGTCAACTGCCCATACAGCCTTGGCAATGGCGTTGTAGACACCCGTGTGGCCCACCATGTCACCGTTGGCGAAGTTCACCACGATGAAGTCGTACTTCTGGGTATTGATGGCCTCCACCAGTTTGTCCTTCACCTCGTAGGCGCTCATCTCGGGCTTTAGGTCGTAGGTAGCCACCTTCGGAGAAGGTACCAGGATGCGGTCCTCGTTCTCGTAGGGAGCCTCGCGACCACCGTTGAAGAAGAACGTTACGTGTGCGTACTTCTCGGTCTCTGCGGTGTGCAACTGCTTCTTGCCCTGCTGGCTGAGGTATTCGCCTAGCGTGTTCTCCACGTTCTCCTTGGGGAAGAGGATGTGTACACCCGTGAATGAAGCATCATACGGCGTCATGCAGTAATACTGCAGACCGGGGATGGTCTTCATGCCCTGCTCAGGCATATCCTGCTGTGTCAGCACGATAGTGAGTTCCTTGGCACGATCGTTACGGAAGTTGATGAAGATGACGACGTCGCCCTCCTCGATGCAACCGTTCACGGTGCTGTTGTGGATAGGCTTGATGAACTCGTCGGTAACGCCGTCAGCGTAGCTCTCCTCTACGGCTTTCACCATATCAGTAGCCTGCTTGCCAGTACCATTGACGATGAGGTCATAACCCTCCTTCACTCTCTCCCAGCGCTTGTCGCGGTCCATAGCGTAGAAACGGCCTACGATTGAGGCGATGGCTGCGTCGTTGTCGGCACAAACCTTGGTAACCTGCTCGATGAAGCCCTTACCGCTCTTGGGGTCGGTGTCGCGACCGTCCATGAAGCAGTGTACGAACGTCTGGTTCTTCAGACCGTAGTGCTTGCCCACCTCGATGAGTTTGAACAGATGGTCCAGGCTTGAGTGTACACCACCGTCTGAGCACAAACCCATCAGGTGCAGTTTCTTACCATTCTCCTTGGCGTAGGTGTAGGCAGCCTTCACCTGTGGATTCTCCACGATGCTGCCGTCCTTGCAGGCACGATTAATCTTCACCAGGTCCTGATAGACGATGCGTCCAGCACCGATGTTCAGGTGTCCTACCTCCGAGTTACCCATCTGTCCGTCGGGCAGACCAACATCCTCACCTGAGGCCTGCAACTGAGAGTGTGCACTGACCGCTGTCAGATAGTCCAGATACGGAGTAGGCGTATTATAGATCACGTCACCTTTACCTTGTTTACCGATTCCCCATCCATCGAGAATCATCAATAATGCTTTCTTTGCCATATTCTTTTATATATTGATATTTTGTTAATTGCCAATTGCAAACTGCCAATAGCCAACAGCCAACTACTAACAGCCTGCAAAGTTACTACTTTTTGGGCAGGTAGTACCACGATTAACACAGATTAATATAAAAAAACTTCTCAGGCTTATTTCATATCGAAACCGACACGCAGGCCATTGTAGTTCTTGGCAACGTCGCTGATGGTGCCGAGGGTGGAAGAACTATTACCGCTGGCAGCAGACATGGTCTGCATGAGGGTGAGCAGTTTTGAGGCCTCGAAGAGCAGGGAGATGCCAGTGCTGTTGCGCTTAGCATAGCAGTTGATGTTGAGGATCAGACCCGACATGGTGACCTTACCGGTCGACTCATCGAAGGTGTACTTGCCACTCCACTGCTTGCCGGCAATCTTGGCGGCGAAGGTGCCGTCCTGGTTGAAGGTTACCTGGGTATTGGCAGAAGAGATGCCGACCTTCTGGAAGGTGGGCTGCAACTTGGTCTTGATCTGGGAGGCAGCAAGTTCGCCACCAGCCTGAGCCAGCAGTTGTTCACTGGTGAAGGCACAGCCGGGCTGGCTGTAGGACCAGGTGCCTACGAGATTGGCCTGCGTCATCTTGTCGAGGCCGAGGACACTGCCAAGGATGTTGCCCAGGGCACCACCTGCATTGGCTGTTGTCGTGGTGGACTGACCACCAATTTGTGACAGGGAACCGGCACCACAGCCGCAGAACAGACATGCTGCCAGGGCTGTCACTGTGAGAATTCTTACTTTTTTCATTGTCTTCATTTTTTTTAGTTAATTAAATATTTATCAGTCTTCGAAGGGGAGCGACAACTGACCGTCGCCCAGGAGGTTGAACGACATGCGGTGGTAGGGCGTGGTGCCGTACTGCCGGATGGCCTCGCGGTGTTTCTTCGTAGGGTAGCCCTTGTTGGAGAGCCAGTCGTACTGCGGATACTCCTCTGCGAGGCAGTTCATATAGTCGTCGCGATAGGTCTTGGCCAGGATGCTGGCCGCTGCGATAGAGAGGTATTTGGCATCGCCCTTGACGATGGTGGTGTATGGAACCTCCCCCGACCCCTCCAAAGGAGGGGAGGGCCTATCGGATTCCAAATGCGGCAGCCCCTCCTCCCCCTCGGGGAGGCTGGGAGGGGTCCAAGGCTTGAAGCGGTTGCCATCGACGATGATGGCCTGCGGTTGCACCTTGAGTTGGTCCAGGGCACGGTGCATGGCCAGTATTGAGGCGTTGAGGATATTAATCTTGTCGATCTCTTCAGGCGTGACGATGCCCACGGCCCATGCCACGGCATCATGCTGGATGATGTCACGCAACTGGTAGCGCCGCTTCTCGGTGAGTTGCTTCGAGTCGTTGAGCAGGTCGTTATGATAGTCGGGAGGCAGGATGACAGCAGCGGCATAGACGCTGCCTGCCAGGCAGCCCCGTCCGGCCTCATCACATCCGGCCTCAACCAGTCCATTGTAGTAATTACTTTTTAACATTGACCAATAACCACTAATCATTAACCATCCACCAATTCAATAACCAATAACCAATAACCTATAACCACTAACCATTAAAACATTTGCACCACCCGGCGGATACCCGCCACGAGGGCATCGATTTCTTCTTTTGTATTGTACAGGGCAAACGAGGCACGCACGGTGCCTGTCACACCCAGACGATCCATGAGCGGATGGGCACAGTGGTGACCGGTGCGAACGGCGATGCCAAGACGGTCGAGCAGGGTGCCCATGTCGAGATGATGGATGGAGCCGACGTTGAAAGAGACGACAGCGTCTTTGTTGGCGGCGGAACCGCCAACCACAAGACGCGGGCCATAGATGGTCATGCCATCGATGGTCTGCAGTTGCTCCATGCAGTAGCGGGTGAGTTCTTGTTCGTGCGCCTCGATGGAATCGAGGCCTACGCTGTTCAGATAGTCGATGGCGGTGGCCAGACCGTGCGTAGCCACATAGTCGGGGGTGCCGGCCTCAAACTTCAGCGGCGGGCGCTCGAAGGTGGTCTTCTCCCACGACACCTTGTCGATCATCTCTCCACCACCCTGATAAGGCGGCAGACGGTCGAGCCACTCCTCCTTGCCATAGAGGACGCCAATGCCCGTAGGACCATACATCTTATGACCACTAAAGGCCAGGAAGTCGCAGTCGAGATCCTGCACGTCAATCTTCATGTGGGGGGCACTCTGAGCGGCATCGACCAACACGGGTATGCCGTGCTCGTGGGCCAGACGGATAATGTCCTTCACAGGATTGACGGTGCCCAGGACGTTGCTCACATGGGCGAGGCTGACGAGGCGCGTCCTTTCCGTCATGTATGCCGCGACAGAATCGCGGCACACCAAACAGCCGTCATCGGTGATGGGGAGATGGCGCACCACGATGCCGCGCTTCTGGGCCTGCAGTTGCCAGGGCACGATGTTGGAGTGGTGCTCCATATCGGTGACAAGGACCTCATCGCCTGCCTGCATCTGACTCTCGCAGAAAGTCTGGGCAACGAGGTTGATGGCCTCGGTGGTGCCACGGGTGAAGACAATCTCCTCCGTCTTGCGGGCATTGACGAAGGCACGCACCTTTTCGCGTGCCGCCTCGTGCAGGTCGGTGGCCTGTTGCGAGAGATAGTGTACGCCACGATGCACGTTGGCATTGACGTTAAGGTACTCCTCGCGCATGGCATCGAGCACACATAGCGGCTTCTGGGTGGTGGCGGCATTGTCGAGGTAGACCAGTGGTTTATCATAAACCTCCCGCTGCAAAATGGGGAAGTCTTCACGTAGTTTTTGTACGTCGTACATGTCTTTTTCTTATTTTTCGTGGCAAAGGTACAAAAAAAACGTAATTTTTGATTCATTATTCGCATTTATTTTCTATCTTTGCACTCAGACTATACACTTAAAACATTTTTGCCTATGAAACAGTTAGTACTCGCAATGATGATGGCAACAGCAGTCTGCACGACAGCCGTTGCACAGAACAAGGTAAAGAACGTCTATGCCAGTTCCTCGAAGTTGAACATTGAGTTGTTGCAAAACAGCGACCAGACGGTTCAGTTGAACCGGCATTTCTTTGCTGGCTATAACACGCTGTGTCTGCCCATGACTGTCGGTGCCGACCAACTTGGCGACATCAAATTGGAGCGCTTTGCAGGCATCCAGCAGGAAGGCGACGTGCTGAACCTCTATTTCGTAGAATGCACCAGCGACGGTATTCAGGCTGGTGTCCCCTACTTGGCCTACTCGCCAAAGAGTCAGTATCTGCGCATCAAGAACAGCGATGCCATGACGATTGACAGCCAGTTGACACCCATCCACATGAGCGATGGCAACGGTAATGAAGTGACTTTTGGCAGTGCCTGGGAAATCTCTGACAAGGCAGGCCGCTACGGTATTCCTGCCCAGCAGAAGGTAACTCCACTGGAGGCTGTCTTGATCAAGACCACTGCCCAGCAGAAGTTCCTGCCCACCCGTTGTGGTTTCACATGGAATACGCAGAGCGCCAGTGCCAAGGAACTGCGTATCGTTCACCTCTCTGCCTCAGACCTGACTGCCATTCAGAATGTCACCATGAAGAATAATGCTGACGAGAACATTTACGACCTGAACGGTCGCAAGGTCAACCCATCTTCCAAGGGCCTGATTATCCAGAATGGTAAGAAGACGATGGTGAAATAGCCTCAGATGATAGCATAAGTAAAGGGAACCGATATCGGTTCCCTTTTATTATTTACAGAGTTTGCAACCCTCGCACTTGTTCAGTTCGCCACGGAAGCGCTTCTCTACCAGGTAGTGCAGACGGTCGCGAAGGGGTTCCAACTGCATCTTGTCGATGACCTCGTTGATAAAGGCGTTTTGCAACAGCAGTTTAGCCTCATCGAGCGAGATGCCACGCTGACGCATATAGAAGAGGGCGGCATCGTTGAGTTGGCCCACAGTGGAGCCGTGGGCACACTTCACATCATCGGCATAGATCTCCAGCATGGGCTGGGTGTACATGCGAGCCTCCTTTGTAGCCGTGAGGTTCTGGTTGGTCATCTGCGAGGTGGTCTTCTGCGCACCATGTTCTACCAGCACACGACCCGCAAAGGCACCCGTGGCCTTGTCGTCGAGCACATACTTGTAGAGTTCATGGGAGGTACAGTGGGAGGCTTTGTGGACGATGAGCGTGTTGTTGTCCACATGCTGCTGCTTATCGGCAATGACGCAGCCATAGCACTGGCAATCGGCACCCTCGCCAGATAAGGTCAGGTCGAGTTTGTTGCGCGTGACACCATTGTGCAGGGTGATGACGTTATGGTTCACACGACTGTTGGCCTGCTGGTCGATATAGACATTGCTCACGCGAACATTCTTATGATGGGTCTCCTCGAGGCAATACAAGTCTAGGGATGCATTCTCACCCACATAGGCCTCGATGACCTGCGTGGCCAGGAAGTTACGGTCATCAGCGGCATGGTCGCAGAACAGCATCTTTATTTCGGCATTCGCCTCCAGGATGATAAGCACACGACGGTTGACCATGAGAGAAACCTCTCCCCCCGCCTTGGGAGCCTTTAGGATATTGATGACCTGAATGGCACGATCAACCTTCACGCCTTTGGGCACGTAGACGTAGAGACCATCCTGTGCCAGCATGGTATTCAAGTCTGTAATGGCATCGTTGGCTTGACCTGCCAAGCGGTTATAGTATTCTGTGGTGGCGAAGTCCTTCAGCGAACCGATGATAACACCCTCGGGCAGATGTCCTTTGGGTTTATCGTCGTGATAGAACATATCGTTGACCACAAAATAGAGGCTGGTGGAGAGGTTGGGCACATCGCAACGGAAAGCCTTATAGGGGTCAACGGGAATCTCCAGGCGATTGAGGTTCACACCATAGTCAGGCTCGAAGAGTTTCTGGATATCGGTGTACTTGTAGCGCTCCACCTTTCGGCTGGGGAAGCCTGCCGACACGAAACGCTCGAAAGCCTCGTCGCGCACGGCATTCATCGCCTCAGAAGCATGAGAGAAAATCATCTCGCGTGCCTGCTGGTACAAATCAATATATTGTATTTCGCTATTCATCTATTTCTTTTCTGAAACGAATTAGAATAATGAGAATAATTTATCCACGAATGAGAATAATTAATTCTTTGAATGAGAATAAAAAATATTCGTTCTAATTCGTTCCAATTATTCTAATTCGTTTCCATTAATTACTCTTCTCCGATTTCTTCCTTAATCCAATCATACCCGTGCTCCTGAATCTCCTTAGCCAATTCAGGACCACCCGTCTTCACAATGCGACCCTTATAGAGCACATGGACGAACTGCGGACGGATCATCTCAAGCAGACGGTCGTAGTGGGTGATGACGATACACGATGTCTCTGGCGTCTGCAGTTTGTTGACGCCCTCGGCCACAATACGCATGGCATCGACATCGAGGCCAGAGTCGGTCTCGTCGAGAATAGAGAGTTTCGGCTCCAGCATAGCCATCTGGAAGATCTCGTTACGCTTCTTCTCACCACCGCTGAACCCCTCGTTCACCGAACGGTTGGCCAGTTTGGAGTCAAGTTCCACAATCTTGCGCTTCTCACGCATCAGTTTGAGGAACTCGGCAGCATTCAGCGGCTCCAGACCCTGGTACTTGCGCTTCTCGTTGATGGCGGCCTTCATGAAGTTGGTCATCGAGACGCCAGGAATCTCCACAGGGTACTGGAAACTCAAAAAGAGGCCCTCGTGAGCCCTGTCCTCTGGCTTCATCTCCAGCAGGTTCTTACCATTGAACCAGGCCTCGCCCGCCGTCACCTCATAGAGTGGATTGCCCACGAGGACAGCCGAAAGCGTCGATTTGCCGGAACCGTTAGGCCCCATGATGGCATGCGTCTCACCATCGTTGATCACGAGGTCGATGCCGTTCAATATCTCTTTCTCGCCTATGCGAGCATGTAGGTTTTTGACTTCAAGCATTTTTTCGTTATGTCGTAATGTCGTTATCTCGTTTTATCGATTTTTCGTTCAATCGTTTAATCGGTTAATCGTTTAATCGAATTATCGTTTAAACGAATCTTTTTTTCATCTCGTCATCCCACCGTCCCCTCAAGCGACACACTGAGCAGTTTCTGGGCCTCAACGGCAAACTCCATGGGGAGTTTCTGGAGGACCTCCTTGGCATAGCCATTGACGATGAGTCCTACGGCCTGCTCGGTGGGAATGCCACGCTGGTTGCAATAGAACAACTGATCCTCGCTGATTTTCGAGGTCGTGGCTTCATGCTCGAAGATGGCGGTGTCGTTGTGCACATCCATGTAGGGGAAGGTATGGGCACCACAGTCAGAGCCCAGCAGCAGCGAGTCGCAAGATGAATAGTTACGGGCATTGTCTGCCGTTGACGCTGCACGCACCAGACCGCGATAAGAGTTCTGCGAGTGACCGGCAGAGATACCCTTGGAGATGATGGTCGACTTGGTATTCTTGCCCAAGTGAATCATCTTGGTGCCTGTGTCGGCCTCCTGATAGTTGTTGGTGACAGCCACCGAATAGAACTCGGCGACACTGTTGTCACCTCTTAATATACACGAAGGATACTTCCACGTGATGGCCGAGCCGGTCTCCACCTGAGTCCACGACAGTTTTGAGTTGACTCCGCGCAGGTCGCCACGCTTCGTCACGAGGTTGAGCACGCCACCCCTACCCTGTTCATCGCCAGGATACCAGTTCTGTACGGTGGAGTACTTGACTTCCGCCCGATCCATCACGATAATCTCGACGATGGCGGCATGCAGTTGGTTCTCGTCACGCATCGGGGCCGTACAGCCTTCCAGATAGGAGACATAGGCATCCTCGTCAGCAATGATGAGGGTACGCTCGAACTGGCCTGTGTTACGGGCATTGATGCGGAAATAACTGCTCAGTTCCATGGGACAGCGCACCCCCTTGGGGATATAGACGAACGACCCATCGGAGAACACAGCACTATTGAGGGCAGCATAGAAATTGTCGCGATAGGGCACTACCGTACCCAGATACTGGCGCACAAGGTCAGGATGATCCTTGATGGCATCACCGATGGAACAGAAGATGACGCCCTTCTCAGCCAGTTTCTCCTTGAAGGTGGTCTTCACGCTCACCGAGTCCATGATGGCATCGACGGCAGTGTTGCCGCTCAGCGCCAGGCGTTCCTCCAAGGGGATACCCAGTTTGTCGAAGGTCTTTTCCAGTTCGGGGTCGATACCAGCGGGTGAACCGCTGGGCACCGGACGGGCCGTAGGATCGGCATAGTAACTGATGGCCTGATAGTCGACTGGCGGCACATGGACATGCCCCCATGTGGGCTCCTTCTGCTCCTTCCAGTAGCGGAAAGCCTTCAGGCGGAACTCGAGCATCCACTCGGGCTCCCCCTTCTTAGCGGAGATGAGCCTGACGACATCCTCGTTCAGGCCCTTCTCTATGATTTCCGTATGCACGTCCGTCGTGAAGCCGAACTCGTACTTCTGTTCGGCCACCTGACGGACAAACTCATTATTTTCTTTCATTGACCATTGACTATTGACCATTGACCATTGAGTCAAAGAACAAGGCGCAGCCAATGTTCAATGTTCAATGTTCAATGTTCAATGTTTAAAGTTTCTGTTCCACCTCAATCTCAGTGAAGGTCTCGATGATGTCGCCCACCTGGATATCGTTGAAGTTGACGAGTGAGATACCACACTCAAGGCCTGTTGCCACTTCCTTGGCATCGTCCTTGTAGCGTTTCAGGGCATCGATGGCGGCCGTATGGATGACTATACCGTCGCGTACCACACGAGCCTTGTCCTTCGAGTGCACCTTGCCTTCGGTGACAAGACCGCCAGCCACGGTACCCACCTTCGAGATCTTGAAGACCTGCTTCACCTCGATCTCACCAGTCACAATCTCCTTCTTCACCTTGTCGAGCATGCCCTGCATGGTAGCCTTCACATCGTCGATGGCATCGTAGATGATGGAGTAGGTATTGATTTCCACACCCTCACGCTCAGCCAAGCGACGAGCCTCACCAGAGGGACGCACCTGGAAGCCAACGATGATGGCCTGGGAAGCAGAGGCGAGCATCACGTCGTTCTCGGAGATCTGACCCACAGCCTTCGAGATGACGTTGACCTGCACCTTCTCCGTAGAGAGTTTGATGAACGAGTCTGACAGAGCCTCGATAGAACCGTCGGTATCACCCTTCACGATGATGTTCAACTCATGGAACTCACCCAGTGCGATACGGTGTGACAGTTCGTCGAGACCCAACTTCGTGGTGGTACGCAACGACTGTTCGCGCTGCAACTGCACACGCTTGTTGGCAATCTCGCGAGCCTCCTGCTCCGACTCCATCACGTGGAACGAGTCACCGGCAGTAGGTGCTCCGTTGAGACCGAGGATGATAGCGGGCTCGGCAGGTCCTGCCGTCTCGATGCGCTGGTTACGCTCATTGAACATAGCCTTGATCTTACCCCAGGCCGTTCCGGCGATGACCACATCGCCCACCTTCAATGTACCATTTGACACGAGGACGGTGCTGACATAGCCGCGTCCCTTGTCGAGCGAACTCTCAATGATGCTACCCGTAGCCTTACGATGGGGATTGGCCTTGAGGTCGAGCATCTCGGCTTCGAGGAGCACTTTCTCCAACAGTTCCTCCACACCGATGCCTTTCTTGGCAGAGATCTCCTGACACTGGTACTTACCGCCCCACTCCTCAACGAGCAGGTTCATGTTGGCCAGGTCCTCACGGATCTTGTCGGGATTGGCTCCCGGCTTGTCTATCTTGTTGATGGCAAACACCATCGGCACGTTGGCTGCCTGGGCATGGGCAATAGCCTCCTTGGTGGTAGGCATCACGGAGTCGTCGGCAGCGACGATGATGATAGCGATATCGGTGACCTGGGCACCACGGGCACGCATGGCGGTGAAAGCCTCGTGGCCAGGGGTGTCGAGGAAGGTGATCTGGCGACCATCCTTCAGTTTCACGTTATAGGCACCGATGTGCTGGGTGATACCACCGGCCTCACCGGCAATCACGTTGGTATTGCGGATATGGTCGAGCAGCGAGGTCTTACCATGGTCGACATGGCCCATCACCGTTACGATCGGGGCACGGGTGAGCAGATCGTTCTCATCGTCCTGCTCCTCGGTGATGGCCTCCTGGACCTCAGCACTGACATACTCGGTAGTGAATCCGAATTCATCTGCCACCAGGTTGATGGTCTCAGCATTGAGGCGCTGGTTGATACTCACCATGATACCCACAGACATACAGGTACCGATGACTTTCACCACAGGGACATTCATCATCGTGGCCAACTCGCTGACGGTCACGAACTCGGTGAGTTTAAGCACCTTGCTCTGTGCTGCCTCGGCTGCCATCTCCTCGCTCAGACGCTCCTGAACGGCATCGCGCTTCTCCTTACGGTACTTGGCGCCTTTCTTGTTCTGGGCGGTCTTCGAGGTGAGACGGGCCAGGGTCTCCTTGACCTGACGGGCTACGTCCTCCTCGTTGGCCTCCAAAGGCCTGACGACCGCCTGCTGACGGTTCTTCTTGCCCTTCTTGCCACCCTGCTGGGGAACATCCTGGAAGTTCTGGTTGCCACCCTTGTTTTTCTTCTTACCGCTACCCTGGTTCTGCTGCTGTTGTTGCTGCTGCTTGGCAGCCTCCTCAATATCAACCTTGCCGGTACGGATGCGCTCGCGCTTTTTCTTCTCTCCACCAGGAGCCTGAGCAGAGCGCTGCTGGGCAGCCTTCTCTTCACGCTGCTTGCGCTTCTCCTCCTTGGTCTTCTTCTTGGGACGCGTGCTCTGGTTGATGGCCGACAGGTCTATCTTGCCCAGCACGTTCACCTTCGGAGCCAGTTTGGCCTCGCTCTTCAGCGTGTAGATCTCAGGACCTCCGGCAGGAGCCTGTTCGGCAGGCTGTTCAGCCTCGTCAGCCTCATCAAACTCGTCGGCATCATCCTCAGGAAGCTTCTCTGTGTCCTGATCGGCAGGCTCAACAACATCTTCCTGTTCTACCTCCTGCTCGACGACGGGTTCGGAGATCTTCTCTTCGACCACCACTGGTGTCTCTTCTATCTCTACGGGAGCCTGACTCTCGGCAGCAGTCGCTGGCTCCGGTTCGGTCACTTCAGGAACAGCAGGCTTGACGACAGGCTTCGGCTTACCGATGCTGTCCAGGTCAATCTTACCTAACGGCTTGAACTGCTGTCGCGGCTGACTCGGCAATTCTTCCGGCTGTGCCTTGACAACAGGCTTCTCCGGTTTCTTCTCCTTTTTCTTGGGGAAGAGTTTGTCAGCCTGAGTCTTCACGGCTTTGTCACCACTGAACTCCTGCACCAAGGCCTCGTACTGCTCGTCGGAAATCTTGGTATTGGAAGTGGCATCCTCACGAATCTCGCCTAAACGCTTCTTGTTCCTTAGGAAATCAACTGCCGTTTGAAGTCCTATGTTCAGTTCTGTTAATACTTTATTTAATCTTACACCCATACGATTAAAGGTAAAAGTGAATAGTGAAAAGTGAAAAATTTGCTTCCGCTATCCCTATCACTTCTTTTCGTTATTTTGTTTAGTTGTCTTAATTGATGAAATCAAGAGCGCAAGCAGTTCTTGGCAATCCTTACTCATGCTTTCGAAATCATCTTCATTTAAATACTCGGTATCCTTGAGGATATTGAGCCAATAGAGAGTCTCGTTACATTCTTTAAGTGCAATAGATAGTTTGCTGATAAAATCTGCTGAACTTTGTGCATAAGTTGCTTCACTTACCAAAGCACCAATAGCCGTTCCTGAACGAAATACTTGATTTATCATCCCGTATTCTTTCGGACTGCAATTGATATATTTCACCATGTTAGTTATCCTTACACCGAAAAGATAACTTTTTTTGGTCAATGGTGAATTATGACTTTGGATATACAACATGATGCGGTAGCAAATTTTTCACTTTTCACTATTCACTTTTCCCTTAACTTACTCAAACTCCGCACGCAGCACCTCCAGCAGGTGGTCGACAGTCTCTTCTTCGAGGTCGGCCTTCTCGATGAGCAGTTCACGCGGAGCGTTCAGCACCTCCTTAGCGGTGTCGTAGCCCAGGGCCTTGATGGCATCGATGACCCACTGGTCGATCTCGTCGCTGAACTCGTCGAGGTAGATATCCTCGTCGTTCTCACCTTCGCTGACCACACGGAACACGTCGATGGTATGCTCGGTGAGCATCGAGGCCAACTTGATATTCATACCTCCCTTACCGATGGCCAGACTGACCTCCTCGGGCTGCAGGTAGACCTCTGCCTTGTGGTTCTCCTCGTCAAGGGTGATGCTTGTCACCTTGGCGGGACTGAGGGCACGCTGGATGAAGAGTTGGACATTGCTGGTGTAGTTGATGACATCGATGTTCTCGTTCTGCAACTCACGTACGATGCCATGAACACGGCTACCCTTGACACCCACGCAGGCTCCTACGGGGTCGATACGGTCGTCGAAACTCTCCACGGCCACCTTGGCACGCTCACCCGGCATACGGGCCACCTTGCGGATGGCGATCAGGCCATCGGCAATCTCGGGAACCTCGGCCTCCAGCAGTCGCTTCAGGAACTCGGGGCTGGTACGAGAGAGCATGATGCGGGGATTGTTGTTCTCATTCTGCACCTCCTTCACCACGGCACGCACAGTCTCGCCCTTGTGATAGGTGTCAGAGGGAATCTGGTCGCTCTTCATCAGATGCAACTCGTTACCTTCGTCGTCCATCAGCAGCACCTCACGCTTCCAGATCTGATAGACCTCACCGCTGACGATGGTGCCGACCTTGTCCTTATACTTCTGATAGAGGGCATCATGGTCGAGTTCCAGAATCTTTGAAGCCAGCGTCTGGCGCAGGTTCAGGATGGCACGGCGACCGAACTTCGTGAAGTCGACAGCCTCACTCACTTCCTCACCCACCTCATAGTCGGGCTCAATCTTCTGGGCGTCGGTCAGGGAGATTTCCTTGTTCTCATCTCTCACCTCGCCATCGGGCACCACCACGCGGTTGCGGTGGATCTCGAAGTCACCCTTGTCGGGATTCACAATCACATCGAAATTCTCGTCGCTGCCAAACATCTTGGCCAGCACGTTGCGGAAACTCTCCTCAAGCACACTGACCAGTGTTGTACGGTCAATGTTCTTGGTCTCTTTGAACTCCTGAAAGGTCTCAAACATGCTGGGACCTTTTGCTTCTTTCTTTGTTGCCATAACTTTTAAAAGTAAAAGTGAATAGTGAAAAGTGAAGAATTTGCTTCCGCCTCTCTATCTACTCAAACTTTTCTTAATTTATTTATTATACTATTTTATTTTCCATGCCAACGAATAGCGGTAGCGAATTTTTCACTTTTCACTATTCCCTTAAATTTTATTTAAAGTTCAGCACATACTTCGTCGACTTCACTTCATCCATGGAGAACTTTCTGTCGACATCTACCTTCACTGGGCGCTTCTTGCCCTCAGGGATTTGTTTTTCCTGGGTGGAAACAGTGAACACACGTCCATCGACCTGCTTCAGCACACCGATGATCTTCTTGCCGGCGGCATCGACCACCTCGACATTGTCGCCAATGTGGTTCACATACTGCTGTGCCACCTTGAACGGCTGTCCCAGTCCTGCCGAGCCAACCTCCAGTTCATAGTCGCCCAGTTCGTCGCCCAACTGCTCCTGCAGGAAACGGCTCAACTCGGCACAGTCTTCAATCCACACCCCGTCGGCGTGGTCAATCTCGATGACGATTCTGTCGTCATCACTCATCTCAATGTCTACCAGGAAGTAGTCGCCCTTCTGCTGCAGCCACTCTTCCACCAATGTTTTTACTTGCTCTTTCGTTATCATTCTAACGTCATTTTATAAAGAAATGAGGAGCCTCGGAGAAGCCCCTCATTCCACTGAACGGGTGCAAAGGTACGACTTTTTTCCCATTCAGCCAAATATTTTGCTCAAAAAGTTTATTTCCAAATCAATTATCCTATACCTGTCTATGCAGACTGTCCCAATTCGCGCAATCTCTTCTGAGCACCACTGTTACCCTGTGAGGCGGCCTTACGATACCATCTTAAAGCCTCGTCCATGTCCTTGGCTACCCCTTGACCATGTTCGTACATCCAGCCGAGAGAATATTGGTCGTAAGCACGGCCCTCATTGGCCAGTTGCCGGTATCGCTTCGCAGCCTCGGCATAGTCTTTGGTAACTCCACGTCCGTAATAGTATAGGTCGGCAATACAACTCCTACCTCGCTGATGACCCTGACTCGCCGCTTTGAGATACCACTTGAGGGCTTCACCATAGTCCTGAGCCACACCTCTGCCTTTCTCGTACATATAGCCCAGATTACACTGCCCATAAGGATTATTTTTCTCCGCTGCCTTGCGATACCACCTGACGGCTTCTGTCTCGTCTTTAGCCACTCCATTTCCGTTTTCATATAGAAGACCGAGATCTACCATGGCTTCAGCATTGCCCTGATCTGCCGCCCTGCGAAACCATTTCATGGCTTCCTTATAGTCCTGAGCGACACCAAGACCTGATCCATACATGGTTCCGAGGTTTCTCTGTGCAACATCAAACCCGTTGTCAGCCGACCTACGATACCAGTAAACGGCTTTTGTACAGTCTACCTGTGTACCTTCCCCGTTCCTATACATATAGCCAATGCGATTGTAGTTTTTGGTAACACCCTTCTCTGCTGCAGCCAGATAGAGCCTCAAAGCCTCTGAATAGTTTTTTGCGTCATAATAGTCATCACCCTTTCTCGACCACTCCTCAGGAGTACCTGTAAGCGACGCGCCAACAGCCTGACTGCCTCCCTGCTTCTTCTGCAAGTCAGCCAAATGGGTCTTTGCCTTCTCATGGCCTTGATCTGCTGCTTTGCGAAACCATCTCATGGCTTCGTCGAAATCCTGCCTTACGCCTGTACCATATTCATACATAAGTCCCAAGTTCGACTGTGCATAAGAATTACCAAGTTCTGCTCCTCTCCGATACCATCGGACGGCCTCAGCATCGTCTTCATCAACACCCTTACCTTCGTCGTATATCAGTCCAATACGGTTGCAGTCGGTTGCCCTGTAGCGATACGACTCATTTGTATTGTATGCTTGAATATAGAGTTTCAATGCCTCGGAGAACTTTCCTGCATCGTACAGTTTGTCAGCCTGAGACGACAACTCACTTGCAGAGAGGCTCGGAGACGATACGGTAGCAGATCGGGATATAATAGGACCATGTAATGACTCTGTTAAATCCAAAATAGCACCAGCCTGTTCTATAGCGTGCTTCAGTGACAATGCTTCGTTTCTAGTCAAACCTTCTCCAATGGTAGAAGGAACTCCGTCAACAAGGTCTTTTGCCTCTTTCAGTCCTAGACCGCATGATTCTTTGACCGCTTTTACCACCTGAAGTTTAGCAGCACCCGCATCTCTCAAGACAACACTCCATAAATGGCCCGTATTATTTATTGGCGTAACACTAGGCTGCCTCGACGGTCTTCCCAAAACGCCACAGATATTATCCACGAGCACCTGCGCTTGGGCCAAAGAGTCACTGCCGTAGGCATCAAGCCAGTGAAACTGGTTAAGCATCACCTTCAAACCACCTTTCAAGGGAGTTTCATCTATGCGATAAGGCATAATAATCTTTTGGTTGGAAAAGGCCGTATTTATCTCACCTTTCACCCATAGCGACAGAGAAGCATCCCTGGAAAAGACAAGCAAGAAAATACGGGCATGGTTGATGGCTTCTTCTATCAAGTCGCCATAGTCATAGCCCGCAGGTATGTCACGAGGAGCCATCCAACATTTGACTCCACACCTTTCCAAGTATTTGCAAAGGTCGACAGCAACCTTCTGTTGTACACTGCTATAACTGATAAACACATCGTGATTCATAGTGACGAGTCTTTATTATTTACTTGGATACAATACTGCACGGTATTCGTCGAGCGACTTCAGCAGACGCTCGGCCTCGAGCACCTGCTTATCATAGTCAAGACCATACTCTGAGGCTCCCGACTGGTAATAATAGGCTGAGACGATAGAGAGTTCCAGCATCTGCTGCACGGCAGCACGGTTCTTGTCAAGATCGGCAGCCACGTCGTGCTCCAGTTTTTTGGCCAATTCATCGAAAGTTGCCTTGGCCTGCTCATAGTAGCCCTCAAACTTTGCCGTCTTGATCAGGTCGTTCAGTTGCTTCTTGCTCAACGGGTCGTAGGTGAATCCACTCTCCACCACACGCTGGCGGAACCGCTGCCAGTCCTCATCGGTCAGATGGAACTCACGGGGCGGTGCTATCGTGGGATGATGGTCGAGATAGTCCACTATATAGTCGAACATCACCTCCGTAGAGTCCACGCCACTACCCGACAGATAGTAGGCTATGTTCGACATCGTATCGTTCTTCAGTTCCACATCAGGCTTGATGCCACCACCGTCGCGCACCTCGCGTCCATTACGGGTATGGAACACATTGGTGAGCGAGTCGGCTATACGCTCTTTTTGTCCGCGCTTGTAGTTCACGGCCTGAATACAGCGTCCGCTTGGGATATAGTAATGCGAGGTCGTGATCTTCACATTCGTGTTATAGGGCAAGTCGAGCGGCACCTGAACCAGGCCTTTTCCATACGTGCGCGAACCTAATATCACTGCACGGTCCAGGTCTTGCAGTGCCCCGCTGGTGATCTCACTGGCCGAGGCAGACTCTCCGTTGACCAGTACCACCAACGGCATCAGTGTGTCCACAGGCTCGTAGCGCGTCTGATACTTACGATTAGCCTGACGCACCTTGCCGCGGTTCTCCACCACCATCTCGCCCTGCGGCACCCAGATGTTCACGATATCCACCGCCTCCATCTCCGAGCCGCCGCCATTGCCGCGCAGGTCGAACACCATCCCCTTGGCACCCTGCTTCTTCAGGTCTACAAAAGCACGGCGCACCTCCAGAGCACAGCCTTCGGTGAACTGATTCAAACAGATATAGCCGATGGAATCTGGACGCATCCCCCAATAAGGCAGTTCCGGCAACTTGATGTTACGGCGAGTGATCTTGAACTTCATCTCCTTGCCTGTCGACGGGCGCTTCACCTTCAGCACGAAACTCGTACCGGCATCGCCACGCAGATGGCTGCTCACGTAGTTCACCTGCTTGTCTATCATCACGGTGTCGTCGATACTCAGGATGATGTCACCTTTTCTCAGACCGGCCTCTGCCGCAGGCATCCCCTCATAGGGCTCATCGATGACCACGCGCTTCAACTTCTGGTGGTACTTCACCAGTGCTCCGATGCCGGCATACTTTCCTGTCAGCATCATCTGCAGCGTCTTGGTCTCTCCCTCCGGATAGTACTCCGTATAGGGATCCAGCGTGTTCAGCATCCCATTGATGGCCGCCGTCATGGTCTGACGGGGATTCAGCGTATCCACGTAGAAGAGGTCCAGGTTACTATAAAGGGCATTGAAGATGTCGAGGTTCTTCCCCACCTCCAGATTGTGGTTCTGGCCCATAGCAGCCATAGGCACCAGGAGCATCGTCAGCACTGCCAGTCGGATTTGTCGTATCATTGTCATCTGTCGTTTTATTCTTTTCGACTGCAAAATTAAGTATTATCCTTGAATTTCCGCTCTTTTTATCAACATTTTATAAAAAAAACACTTTTAATTGAAAATTTTTCCCGAAAAGTTTGCACAATTCAAAAAAACGCATTACCTTTGCACCCGCTTAACAGCAAAACCTGCTTCAGTAGCTCAGTTGGTTAGAGCACCTGACTGTTAATCAGGGGGTCGTTGGTTCAAGCCCATCCTGAAGCGCAAAAGTCCCGAAGTCAAATTCGGGATTTTTTGTGTCTAAAAGTCTCGTTTATAAGGGTTTCCGCAATATCAAGAGATTCCTGATGCAACAGATTCCATTTCTCTCAGAAACTCCAGATTCTCTAAAATCAGCGCATTTTTAACCAAAAGTTTACCTCTAGTTTACCCGAGGTTTACCCCAAAATTCTAAAATTGCCATGCTGACAATCAGAGCAGAAGTCCTAAAGGACAAGAAGAGAATGGATGGAACGTACAACGTAAAAGTACGATTTATCAAAGACAAGAAGGTTAGGCGAATTTCAACAGACCTATTCGCTACCGATGCAGATCTAACGACAAACTTGAAGTTGAAAGAGGATTCCATTGTTAAACAGGAGGCAGACCGTCTAGTGCTTCGCTACAGGACGATACTAAACTCCTTTCACCTTGATTCAGAAGACTATGACGTTAACGAAATCGTGAATCGTTTGCAAAACAAAGAAGAAATTGAAAAGCCCATTGATTTTATCGCATTTAGCAAAAATTGGATTGCTACCGCTCCAATAAAGAGTAAGGACACCTACACGACTGGCCTCAACGCATTCATTCGTTTCCTTGGCAAAGAAGAGTTAGACATCAAGAAGATCACCGTTGACCTATTGGAACAGTACCGCGACTATTTGTTGAAAGAACGTAAGGAACGTGTGAAGGCTTTGCAGGCAAAGGGAAAAAGAGTTCCGTCTAACCGCTGCCTGTCTCTCTATCTAATGATTCTACGTCACCTCTACAATGAGGCACAGAGATTCTATAACAAACCAGATAAAGGCCTGATGCGAATACCCCACACTCCATTTGAGTACTTCAAGATACCAAGACAGGAGGCTACCCGTAAACGAGCCATCCAGCCTCAACAAATAAAGGCTATATGGAAAATGCCCTACCAGAATATCCATAAGGGAACGAAAAGCACATGTCGTTTCGATCTTGCTAAAGATTGCTTCATTCTTTCATTCTGTCTTATGGGAATAAATTCTGTTGACCTATATAATGCTACAGAACTAAGGGGTAACAAACTTGTTTACTGCCGCACCAAGACCAAAGATCGCAGACTTGACAAGGCTAAGATGGAAGTGATTGTGCCCAAGATGATACTGCCTATCATTGAGAAATACCGTGACCGCACAGGGCAACGTCTTTTCAATTTCTATCAATACTACCGTGACCACAAAGGATTTAATAAGGCCATCAATAAAGGATTGAAAGAGATCGGCGAACTGTTGCACATTGACGATTTTGAATATTATGCCGCCCGTCACTCATGGGCAACCATCGCCCTCAATAAAGTAGGCATAGATAAGTACACTGTCCATGCAGCCCTCAACCACGTAGATGAGAGCATGCGAGTCACTGACATTTACATTGAACGTGACTTCGTGAACGAGAACAAGGCTAATCAAAAGGTAGTCAAGTACGTTTTTGGTAAATAAATTGTAGAAAACTCCGCTTGATTCTTTGTCAGGTGGAGTTTTTTTATTACTTTTGCGGCTATGGAGCAGAAATATACAGCGGATGATTTGTCCTATATCGGTTTCGTAGCACGGAAGTTTTGTAACATCTGTGAGTCAGGTTGGGATGAATATGTCGTTGAGAATGCTTGTGATTTGTTTAAAAGGCGAGTTGACAAAATTGATTGCGCCTCCAATTATGATCTCTATAAATCAACTGAGACCCTGCAAGTGAAAGTCAGGAAGTACGAAATTGATGCTGACAAGTTCTGGCTCCTATTGCTATTCCTCAAAGACTATACGGAATCCTGCTTTGGCGAATCATTTGTTTTCGATAGTGAATCTATGGCCGATAATATAAATAAGATGCTGAAAATTCTCGAATCATGGAATTGTGAACTGACGATAAGCAACCAAAAGGAATCCGCTCATATTGATGCAATGTTTATTAGAGAGGAACTGAAAGAGATCTTGCTGACACTTCCTCAGAAAACGCGCATAGATATTTATCCTTGCACTGGAACGGTAGAAGATAATGTGCTGTGGCATAAGGTCAAGTTCTTCATGGAAATGCTTGATTACTTCCTTGACTCTTTTACACCTGCCTACAAAGATAAAACATCAGGTCGTAAAGACTGGCCATTTATTGCACAGATTCTTTACATCGTGGGCTACTTTGAAGATCAGAAATATCTTACAGGCTACGAAGAAACGGAGCGAATACGTAAAGACTTGGATGGAGGCACGATAGTCATAACAGAACAGACACCGTTCAAAGGTGCAGGGAAGTACATAAAGGATAATACTAAATGTTGCAAAGTGACTCCAAACCGCAACGAATCATACTACTGTTATAACCCAGTTTGGAATATGATAGATTAATTTATTTTGAGGTAAACTCACTTTGACAGATTACCTCAATCCATCTTTCTTTTTTTCTTAATTTTCATTCTTTTTTATTCTAACTTTGCACCCAGAACGAAACAACTACGGCCGAGTTGGAGTACTTCTGGAGGTAAAGATGCCGCCTCGCATGAAGCAAAGGGCTGAAATGATTAAATAAGAAAGAAATTATGAAATTTAATTTTAATTTCGCCGCACTGCAAGGCACAAAACAGCAGTATGATAATAACGGTGCACACGCCGAGGTGATTAAGATGATGAACCGTGGCGACAAGTTCACGGTCAAGTTCGGAACGACGAAGACCCAGCACCCCTACGCATGGGTGGAGTCCAAGACCGTAGCAGGCTTCAAGTACGAACTGGATGCCGAGCGTACGAACAACCTGATTCACTACATGATGACTGGCGAGGTCAGTGATTATGCTGGCGACCCAATGCAGAGTGACACCCTAGAGGCTGACGAGGACTACCAATGGGAAGTCATGAAGCAATTCATAGAGAATGGTCAGTCTTTACAGTATGTTCCTCTCTTCCGTGAGTACCCCGATAACATTTCCGCCAAGAAGGCCATGTTCAAGGGTACGGTGTTCTTCCGTGTCCCACGCACCTCTGAGAATCTAGATTATCTGCGTGAGCACAAGCAGCCAATCTAAGTTTAACCTGTAGAGGGGTGGTGCTCCCCCTCTACACTTTATTTATTTTATGCGTGAAAAAGAAATAAGAATTAGGCGAACAGACGGTAAGGTGCAGCATCTCGGCGACATCTATCCAGTGATTGAAACCAACACCATCCTCAATAAGACCATTACGGGAATTGGTGCAACCTATTCAGAGATCAAGACTCCAAGGCATTCAATAATCATTGAGCCTACTAAGCCCGTGATATACGGAAAGACTCATGATCCAAAGCACAAAGGCGATAATCTGAAAGGAGTATGTCAAGGTGTCTATCGGGATGAAATTGCAGACTACATAGAGAACAGCCTCAGTCAGAACAAATGGATCAAGATTCTGACGACTCCCGAAAGTTTTAGGAAAGTTCAGGATGCATTTGACAGTCTTGATATTGACATACGATTTGATGGCTACTTCCTGTTATTCGACGAGTGTCAGAAAATGGTGAAGGACTGCGATTACAGGTCAGATATAACTCTGCCGATGGATTTGTTTTTTGAGTGCAGGGAAAAGGCTATTGTCTCGGCAACCCCACCAACACAATATGCCGATTCGCGATTTGGTAATTTCCAAATGGCCAAGATCATTCCTGATTACGACTACAAAATGGACTTGCAACTCTATACAACGAATAATGTGTTGCAGCGTACACGTGAACTGGTGGAATCTTTGGAGTCAGAGGAAAGACCCGTTTTCTTCTTTGTGAATTCCACCGATATGATTTATTCTCTGATGAAGCAGTTAGGGGTCATGGAGGAGTCTGCGGTGTTCTGCTCCGAGAAGAGCGTCAACAAATTACGAGATCTTAAATTCAGAAAAGTCTATGAGGATTGGGAAGTTGGAAGAATGGCAAAATATAATTGGCTAACAAGCAGATTTTATAGTGCATTTGATATAGAACTCTCCGAAACGCCAAATGTTGTGATAATTACCGAATGCTATATTGCCGAATACACGATGATTGACCCGTACATGGATGCAGTCCAAATTGTAGGTAGGTTCCGAAACGGTGTTAACAGGATATTTCACATCAGCAACTGCGACAAACGTAATCCGATAAGGAGCAAAGAACAGATAGCAGAGTCAGTAAGAGAAAAGAAGGTTGTCTATGACTATTTGGGTAACATGGCATATTCTGCATCAACGGCAAGTCAACGGGAGGAATTCCGAAGAGCACAAGCGACAATTCCATTCACTCGTTTCCTTAATGAAAACAACAAAATAGACCCATACAAGGTTGACAACTATATCGACGAAGAAATGGTGAAGGTGGCATACAATAACTACAACAGGATTCTCCAAGCATATCAAGAGTGTGGCTACTTCAACGTGAATCACATCCACAAATACTATAAACTTGGAGATTACGAGCGGTTGAAGATTGAGAGCAAGGCCGCATCCATCAGGGAGAAACGAAAGGAAATAGTCGCCCAACTTGAACAACTTGGAACGTGTGACACAGAATTGGAATGTCAATTCAAGCGTGATCTGGCTTTTGCCGACTCTTATATAGTCGAGGCTTACGATCTGTTGGGTAAGGAGATCATCGAACAACTTAAATATTCGGTCACCAAAATACGTGCGGCAATGATTCTCAAAAAGCATCAGGTGAAATCTCACGCTACAGATGCCATTCAACTTGTTAATACATACTTCCATCCCCAGCAGTGGTACTCGGCCAGAACGATTAAAGAAAGGATCACGGAAATATTTACTATACTGAACATTCCCATTACCAAGGCTATAACCTCACACACCATCAACGAATATTTTGAGGCCAGAGAACAAAAAAAACGGGAAGGCAGAGGTTATTTTCTGATAGTCCCCCGATTCACTTAGGATGGACTTTTTTACAAAAACAACGGTTTTATATACTGTTTGAGGATTTTGTCACCAAATGCTCAGATATAATGATTTAGCGGGTTCCTTCGGAGTCCGCTATATTTGTCTATAACACAATCCTCAGATACACCATTTTTCAATTTTTTTATTTTTTTCTGAGCACGCCACTTCAACCCACCTTTAGTCCCCCTGCCCAAATTGTAAGGTAAAACGCATTTCCAGAGGAAACCTCAGTCACATATTTAAAAAAGTAAGTCAAATTGTAGAACGTATGTAACCTCTTAGAGGTAAAAACGTACCTCATACAGTTCACTCTATCAATAACCATCAAATTCATTTTGTTATGAACGAATTAATTTTGATGCCTTCTGCTGTGGCTATTAATAACAGCAATCCGTTTGAATTTGCAGACTACGAGGAAATCTCTGTTGAGCAGCCTGTAACAGAGTCTTACGTGAATTTTCTGGATGCCAACACCAACGGAATCTCTTTGGAAGAGTTAAAGACTCAGTGTGTTGTGCCTACATGGGCAAATCAGGAATTAACTATCTCACATCAGGATTTTATCGAAGCAGTCCACGATGCAGCGCAGACCTTCTATCAAGGGGAGTCCGTAACAGCACCTTCTATCCGTGTTTCCCATATCGTTAGAGGTCGTACACCTGACGCACTAGGTAAGAGAGCATCAGAATTACTAGAGTGCGAAAAGACGCAGTTTTACCAAAGAATGGCGTTTGCTTTCACGATTCCAACAATCTATGAGACTATCGAAGGCCACAGGCTAGAACTCTGCATTGGCGGTGTCCGTAACTACAACGAATTGAACCTCTACAGAGCATCTAAAGGAGTGGAGAAATTCTCTGTTTTCGTTGGATGGCGTGTAGTGATTTGTAGCAATCAGGTGCTCACAGGTCAAGGCGTGAAACTCTCTATGGAGGTGATGGATCTCAGGCAACTCTATCAGCAAGTGATGGAACTCTTCAACCAGTTCAACCCTGCAAGGGACATTCACTTGATGCAGACTCTTTCCAATACTTATCTGACAGAAACGCAGTTTGCACAGATCGTTGGACGCATGAGACTCTATCAGGCTCTACCGCAAAGACTTTCACGAAGCATTCCACGCCTGTTGATTACTGACAGTCAAATCAACTCAGTGTGTCGTGGCTACTATGCTAACCCTGATTTCAAGGCTCAGGAAGGTGCTATCTCCATGTGGAACTTCCACAATCTGCTTACAGAGTCTAACAAGAGCAGTTACATTGACAGTTACTTGCAGAGAGCCGTAAATGCAACTGAAATAAGTGTGGGACTTAACAACGCCCTGCACGGTGACGCAAACTACCAATGGTTTCTTGGTTAGTTGATAGAGCGGAGGGCATCACCTTATTATATTATATTGGTGGTGTCCTCTTTTTCTTCTCTAACCAGTGTGTTCTTTTAACGGGTGTGTTCTTTTTAATCTGTAACGGTTAAGAAGGGCATGCCTTTTTCGTAACCAACAAATACTTTGATTAATATGAGTACAAAAACAGCAGTTATCTATGCTAGAGTGTCTTCAATAGGTGACAGGCAAAACACAGATCGTCAAGTTTCAGACCTTCTGGATTATGTGAAATACCAAAACTTAGAGATTGCCAAGATATACGAAGAGCATATTTCTGGAGCAAAGAAGAATACTGAACGCCCCATCTTGCAACAGGCTATAGAATATTGTAAGATCAATAGCGTTTCCATCCTTTTAGTTAGTGAACTATCACGTCTAGGGAGAAATGCCTTTGAAGTTCTGGCAACAGTGAAAGACCTCATTGATAGTGGTGTTAACCTCTACATGCAGAAAGAACAGTTAACGCTACTTGATGCAGAAGGTAAACCAACGATATTTGCACCGATAATGATTGCAACCTTATCAACATGTGCACAATTAGAGCGTGAAAACATTAAGTTTCGCCTCAACTCTGGTAGGACACAATACATACGGAATGGTGGCAAATTGGGGCGTAAAGTTGGTAGCACCAAGACTATTGAGCAGAAGAAAGAAGAACATAAGGACATCATTAGTTATCTGAAACGTGGTTATTCTGTCCGTAACACAGCGAAGTTAACCAGCAAAGGGATTAGTACCGTTCAAAGGATCAAGACTGAGTTCAATCTTTAACAAATCTTAAATAACAAGCAAGTTCTTGCCAAGTTAAGCGTCTTTTTACTATATTTGTAGCGTCAAAGCGGCTCTTCGGAGTTAGCAGAGACAGGGCGTTTAGCAAGTTGCCTCTCGTTGGAATCTGGACAATTCACGGCTGAGGGTAATTAGCAAGAACGCCCACGCAGATGGTATTTTAACCTGAAAGGGATTATTATATCATTGTGGCGTGGGCTTTTGCTTATTATTCAGCCAGGCAGTCCAGAGCCACAATGAGGTAATAAGTTAAGAGTTCCCACGCCTTTTACTTTTAACCGCTGACTACTGGGGATTTGGTTGGCATAAACTAAGAATATATGTCAAAAAGATTACTGTTTTTTACAATTGGTTTCATTTTTGTTTGTAGCAGTATGGCTCAGACCCCCAATTCACATTTATTGTTTCAATATTTTGGAGCGAATGAAAACCAAAGTGAATTAAACTACATCTCTTGGGTGCTAGAGAGTAATAACTTGACAACTCCTGGGCCAGATCAGGAAGAAGCAATAATTGAGTTACATAAATTCTATCTATCCCATAAAGAAGAAATAGATATGAATTTTAAAGCGGAAGAATTAATCCAATTTAGATCTGCGGTAAAAAACGCAATAGCAGCGGGATGGGCTAGGGCAATAAGTTCGATTACTTCATCTTTACCAGCAGCATTTGCTGCAGGTCAGAAGCAACAAGAAGATTATCAAAAGAAAATAAATAGAGATAGGGAAATACAAACATATATTGCTCAAATCTCATCAAACACTCCAAAACAATATACTCAAAATTTTGGAAATACACCAGAAATGTCAAATTCAACGTCTAGACCACGAGTAACCACTTCAAATGGATTTGACGAACCATTACCATCTGTTAATTCCTCCTCAAATCATATTGAAGAAACGAATAACAATCTCAACGAACGAATTATCCAGGCTGTTTATGTCAACGGCAATCAGTTAGTAACATGCAGACTAAGTTATAATGGAGGGCGTATTTGGGCTTATAGTACATCAAAGAATCCTCTAGGTCAAGAAGAATGGATTTCTTTACAGTTTCCAGAAACTCCGGCACAGACGATGTCAATTATAGATGGAGACAATGCAATAGATTATAAATACACAATAAGTAGTGCTGGAATGAAATTTTATTTTAACATGTAATTTTTTATTTATAAAAAAATTCGACCTGTACGGTTGAAAAAAATGCTAGTTGCATATTTATTATTTGATTAAATTGAAAAGTTATGAAGAAGAAAGTCTTTTTATTGTTTACATTATTGCTAATTGCCTTTAATTCTTTCTCTCAAAAAGTGGAATCGGACGATATTGAAAATGGAGTTCGACGTATTCAATCAAAAGATAAAACTATCGATTTCGAAAATTTTTTCAGATATAATCTTGAAAAATTCATTTGCAATAATGAAAGCCAATATTTTATTCGCGGCAGATCTGAGGAAAATGAGTATCATAATTTCCCCAACAACTGTAAATTACTATTCAAAACTTTTGATGGTAAAGTAATTGAACTTACTTCTGTTATTTCCGAATTAGTTCAAATTGGTGAAGGAGTGTGGGAACCTACGGCATATTATCCTATTTCGCAAGAACAATTGGAGTTATTATTTACTGGAATTTCCAAAATAAGAGTTGAGATGCTTTCTTATAATAAAAAGGAAGAAAAGCCATTTATGGATTATCCAGAATTGGAATTTAAAAAAGACAAGATGGGTAAACAGTTTAAAGAAATGTTTGATAATATTGAGAAAAAACAATTAACTCAACCAAAAGTTAAAAAAAGAAAGGAATCTAAAGGGACATCATTAGAAAGAAAAGATGCTTCTGATGATTTTTAATCATTTGTAAACATTCATCATTTCCCCAACCACCCGTTACGTGAAAAATCGTAGTGAGTGGTTGCTTTTTTTAATAAAAGGTAGTAACTTTGCACTATAACAAATGCAATATTCTATGAACGAAGATGGTTGTTGTTTTAAGCACACAAGCACTCACTCTGATTGTAATTATACGTTCTTTGTCGCCAATGCAGAAGTAAACTACCAAACAAGAGAAGTAACATTCAAGAGTTATTTCTTATAGAGACATTTTACACAAAAAAATCAATTTATATGGTGTTCCTGAAAAATGTCGCCGTTTTGGCCCAATCAGAATTTAACAGTTTTTTACTTTGACTTTTGGGAAAACGAGAATATCTTTAATATGAAAGTTGCAACAACTACAGGGGAGAGCCAACCTGGGGCTTTCCTTTGTGTTTTCTTTGGGACAGAACATTTTTATTCAAAACTACCCTATAATAGTAAGAAAAAATATCCGTACCAGAAATACGGTTTAGTCAAGTGTAAATTGACTCAACCAGAAATCGCTTGAAAAATGACCTCGAATTATCAACATCATAAGGGGTTAGGTGCTACCATATAATAGTCTGGTAAAGAGAAATTCAAGAAAAGAAGATGCACAGTGATTAAAAACATCTACTAACAGTAATTAAAATCTTGGCAACTGAAAAAACCGAATTGAGAAAATACCAAAGAAATCGCTGTGAGATAACCGCTAAAGAGACTTTCAGATATATGGGGAAACAGGAGGCGCATAACAGCGTCTTTTGTTTTGCCCGCAATAGAACACTTTTTTTCAAGGGCACTATATAAAAACAAGAAAAGAATTCTGTTCTAAAAATGGAGATGATTTCAGTGTTAGGAGATAGTTTTTTATTCCTATATATTTGAATAAACATGGAAATAAAAATCATTAAAGGAGGAGAGGCTCGTTATCTTAGCGAACTTCCAGAATTTCAAGATGGCTTGCCTCATGGCATAGTCAACAAAACAAAAACAGATGTTGGCGGCACATACGTTGCCGTAAACTGTAGATTCAATTACATAATAGTGTGTCCGTTCAGGGACTTGGTGGATAGCATTGCAGCAGATAAGAATAACAAGTACGATGTCTTTAAGTGTTACGGTGAAGTCAAAGAGTACCATTACAGAAAGTACATCAAAGAACACCAGATATACAAGATTGCCGTTACTTATGACAGTTTAGATAAATTACTTAGATGGATGAACAAGGAAACGGATGGGTGGAAACTGCTTGTTGACGAATATCATATCATATTAGAAGACATTGATTTCCGTGAGAAAGCCATTAGCAACCTTCTCTATTCCATCCAACTATTCAAGCACTATACGTTTCTATCTGCTACGCCTATGGATGAAGACTACGAGATAGCATTTTTCAAGAATCTTCCACACTATACAGTTAAATGGGACGGGCTACAGGAGATAGAAGTAAAAAGGTTCAAGACTACGAGAGTGGTGGCAGGGCTGACGAAAATAATAGATGTTTTTAGAAAAGAAGGTCTGCAATTAACAGATGTCTATGGAGAGGTAAGAAAGGTAGAACAACTATTTATATTCATTAACTCAGTAACAAGCATTCAGCAGATAGTGTCAACACTTGAACTGGATAGTTCCGAAATAAAAATATGTTGTGCAGATGGAAGGAGGAACAAACTGCTCCTAGGCAAATACAAGATAGAGACAGTAAGTTCCCCTAACAAGCGGATCAACTTCTTTACAAAGAAATGTTTTCAGGGTTGTAATCTCTTTACAAATAATGGCCTAGTTATAGTAGCAAGTGACGGATATAGAGCAAATACACTCGTTGATATTGCCACTACAATGGAACAGATAGCGGGAAGGATCAGATATAACCAAAAGTCGCAGAATGTCTTTCGAAACGTACTTGTGCATATCTTCACAACCAATAAGAAGATTATGACAGATGATGAGTTTTGGCTGTTGATGAATGAAAAAGAGCAAGAAGCAAAGGAGTTGCTGTCTTCACAAAAGGGAATGACCATCGAGCAAAGCAAGGCATGGATAAGACACATGAATCTAGAGAGTACGTTGGTCTCAGAGAGGGAAGGTAGGCTTGTTTATAATGAACAGAAAAGACAGTCGTTCATCTTTAAACACAAATTACGGAAAGCCTATAAGGATGGAATCAATTTACGAATACAATTCTAGAAGTCCAAGAAACTCATTCCTGAGAAACAGCAACAAATAGATGATTTCGATGTCGTGATGAACAAGGCATTGACAGTTTCGTACGAACAACTATTGAAAGACTATTTAGAGCATCCATCAGAACAATACGAAATCGAATATCCTGAATTCAAGGATTTCAGACGATACCTTAAAGAAACGGAAATGAACAGTTGTCGTTGGAATAAGAAAAAAATGCTAAAGGTAGTTGAGGACAAGAAGAAACTCCAATTGGCATTCAGGGCTATCTATAAACGAGGTGCTTTCTTTAGTGATAATGAAATGAAAAGGTTACTTGCCATACATTTCGAGAGACTTGGGATTAACCTCTCACCTAAAGCAACCCAGATTAAAGAGTGTGATATATATCACGTTGAAAGATGCTCTCAGTACGTTGATGGAAAGAAAATCAACGGCTACAAATTTGGCGACATGCTGTTTAACTTCTAATTAGGCTATGCTATATTTCATTAAAAGTGGAAACTACTGCAAAGTTGGTTTCTCAAAAGACAGAAATGCACTATTATCAAGGATGAGAGCATACCTTACGCATAATCCATCGTTCTAGGTTCTAGATATACGCAAAGGAGATATGGACACAGAAAAAGAGATACACGCTTTGATTCCTCCTGAGTTATACCATTATGGCGAATGGTGTGTCTGGAATAAGGAGATTGCACGGATTTGGCTACGCTACTATAAGGTTGAAATCGATGGTTCTTTAGAAGACTACTTCATCAAGAGGAATAAGCAAGCACATAAAGCAATAGTCAAAACATACAAGAACACGCTTTACTTGAACTTCATTAGATATTTTAAAAAGGAGTCCAATTTGGATTTATCAGAACCTGACGAAACAGAATGGCGAGCACCTTAATCATAGCAAGTGGTACATCATAAGGGTAATACTTTGTGGTGTGCCACTTTCTTTTTTGCAGGAATTCTGGAATGCAGGAATCGGAATTACCAAATAAATAGAGATACATGATTATTTTCTCTCGCCATCAAACTTTTCTCTTTTTCCGTTCTTTATTCTCATTAAAAAGGACTATCTTTGCAGCGTAATTCTTGGAAAAGTTGACCTATAGTTGACCTCCAGATTACAGAGAGACGTGTAACATGCTGATATTAAGTGCTCTGCGAGCCAAAGGGGTAAAATCTGTTAATCAGGGGGTCGTTGGTTCAAGCCCATCCTGAAGCGCCTTAGAAATCAAGGAGTTACGAGAAATCGCAACTCCTTTTTCTTTTCCATCTGAACAAATTTTGGTTATCTATTTACGTTTTTTTAAGTATCACCTCATATAAAAGGCTCATCCGACATTTCGAGTGATACGGCAGTCGTGTAGTGCATAGAGTCTTAAGCGAAAATACTTTTCATCTCTGAATCCGTAGGCATTCCTCTTCATCACCTTGATTTTGTTGTTTATACCCTC
>Ga0310695_10001428_pt1 | contig 56706 bp, 34 predicted proteins | sample RumenRJG_04DNA_FD_203882 | JGI IMG/M metagenome (GOLD analysis project Ga0310695, IMG submission 203882) | Bovine rumen microbial communities from Lethbridge, Alberta, Canada - RJG_04 (v2) (version 2) | ecosystem: Host-associated > Mammals > Digestive system > Stomach > Rumen | place: Canada...
AAGCTCCTGAGATTCCAGTTCCAACCAACATCAACGGTGTTGAGGATGGTGAATCTGTTAAGGATGGCAAGTACTTCATCAACGGTCAGATCGTTATCGTGAAGAACGGCGTGAAGTACAACGCAGCTGGTCAGGTTATCGAGTAATTCGAACTAACGTACAAACTATATGAAAAGGATGGAGCCACATGGCTCCATCCTTTTTTGTGTTAAACAAATCCGCGCAGCGGATGATTTCAAGATAGGGAAGATTAAAAGATTGTTTCTGCGATATCTGTGATTTCTGCGAGAAATAAAAAAGGACTGTCTTACGACAGCCCTTCGATGAGTCCGTTGGTAACGGTGATGCGTTCTGCCTGAGGTGACTTTGCCAGTCCTGGCATTCGCATGATATCACCTGCGATAGCTACGATCATCTCTGCACCTGTATTGATGACGAAGTCTCGAATCTTGATGTTGAAGCCTGTGGGACAACCATAGAGTTTTTTGTCTGCAGAGAATGAGAATTGCGTCTTGGCGATGCAGACAGGATAGTGCTCGAGACCCAGCTTCTGGATACGAAGGAGGGACTTCTCTGCTGTCTTGCCGTAAGAGACGCTGGCAGCTCCGTATATCTTGCGACACACCTTCTCAACCTTCGTCTTGATGGAGTCTGTATCTGCATAGGTGTAGGTGAGTGGATGAGAAGGTTGCTGCTCAACAGTGTCGATGACCAACTGTGCCAGTTCCTTGGCTCCCTCACCTCCTTCGTAGAAAGCGTTGTTGATGGCGAATCCCACGCCGATACTCTCGCAATGGCTGCGCAACAGTTCGATTTCCTCTTCTGTGTCCGTATCGAAACGGTTGAAGGCAACTACGACGCTCTGTCCAAAGCCCTTCAGGTTACGGATATGACGGTCGAGGTTGTCGAATCCCCTGGTGAGCCCTTCGATGTTGGGCTCCTTGATTTCCTCTACAGGCACACCTCCATGCATTTTGAGTCCTTGGGTGGTGGTGACGATGACGGTGAGTTTGGGTTGGAGTCCGCTCTTGCGACATTTGATGTCGAAGAACTTTTCTGCACCAAGATCAGCACCAAAGCCTGCCTCTGTCACTACATAATCAGCATAAGACATCGCCATACGTGTGGCAATGAGGGTGTTGCATCCATGTGCGATATTGGCGAAAGGACCTCCATGCACGAAGGCTGGAGTCTGCTCTGTAGTCTGTACGAGATTGGGCTTGATAGCATCCATCAGCAGGACGGTGATGGCACCACCCACACCCATATCGCTAACACGGAAGGGGGTATCGTCCATCTTGATGCCCAGGATGATGTTGTCGATGCGTCTGCGCAAATCATCAAGGTCTTTGGAAAGACAAAGAATCGCCATGATTTCAGAAGCTGGCGTGATGTCGAAGCCTGTCTCAGCAGGGATGCCGTCAGCTTTCGTGCCTAATCCTGTCACAATAGTGCGCAGGTTACGGTCATTCACGTCAAGCACACGTTTCCACAAAATCTCCTTGAGGGCAAAGCCATCGTCCAGATGCTGGTAGAGGTAGTTATCCAACAGGGCAGCAATCATGTTGTTGGCTGTGGTCACGGCATGGAAGTCGCCTGTGAAGTGGAGATTGATTTTCTCCATCGGCAACACCTGTGCATAACCTCCGCCTGCTGCACCACCTTTCACGCCAAAGCAAGGGCCTAATGAGGGTTCACGCAAGGCGCAAACAGCTTTCTTCCCCAACTTGTTCAGTCCAAGAGAGAGGCTGATGCTAACGGTTGTTTTACCAATGCCCGCCTTGGTGGGAGTGATGGCTGTCACAAGGATAAGATTGCTCTTTGCCACCTTCTTGTCATTGACGAGGTGGATAGGCACTTTGGCAATGTACTTGCCGTAGTGCTCAAGTTCTTCTGTAGGAATCTGAATGTATTCTGCGATGTCCTCAATGGGACTGAGCTGACATTCACGTGCGATTTCTATGTCTGTCTTCATATAGTTACATTAGTAGTTTATTTCATCAATTTAAGCGTTGCCTTCTTGCCAGTCGCACTTTGGATGCGCAACAGGTAGATGCCCTTAGAAAGGGTAGTCTTAGCGAAGGAAGCGGATACGTTGCCCATCGGACAAGTGAAGGTCTCGATGGTAACACCATTAGCATTCATCACCTCTACCGTTACGGTCTCTTCCGATGGAATGGTGTCGATGCCGGTCAAGAATTCCAGATATTTGGTAGCATCGCATCGTACATAGAGGATACCCTCGCTGATGCGACTGGTGTCCCAATAATTATAAGGAAGCAGTTTAGGCAGGTCGAAGTTGAGTTCACCTGCAATGTTCACCTTCTTCACGTCTGTCCAAACATAGAAGGAGTCTGCCACAGTCTCGTCAGTCGTGAGTTTCTCCAAATTCTTTTGGGTGATGACTGCGCTGATGGTGGTACCTGCTGCCAACTTGAGAGTTCCAATATTCTTGAGGTAGGAATTGTTGATGGAAAACTCTGAGGCACTCTTTCTGATGCCAATCGTTACCTGACCTGTCTTGCTGACTGTCACATTCTTGCCACCAAAGTTGATATAGCCCGATGTGGAAGAGGCTGATTCACCTGGTTGAACAGTTCCATTGATGGTGATGCTGCTGTTAGCGAGTTCCACCTTGGCATCGCTCACGCCTGTCAATGAGGCGTCTTTAGCTACGGTCAAGGTACCAGTACCCAATGAACCGCCTGCACCCAGTCGAATGCCACCTGCAGATACATTGACAGCACCTGTGCTCGTCCATGCACCAGTGACTGTCATCTCGCCTGTGCCCACCTTGTTGAAGGTGTCCTTGCTGGTGAAGCTGCCCTCGAACTTGAAGTTCTTGTCATTACCCACCTGCCAAGTGTTGGTTTGTTCGCTGACACCATTACGGAAGGCACAAAAACCACCCAGACTTCCCTTACCTGTCAGTTTGCCGATGCGGAAGGTCTTGCCAGAGTTCTGCACGATGACATTCTCAGGAATGTTGAAGGTGCAGTTCTCAGAACCATTGCTGGTATCGAGCGTGAAGCGTCCATCATCAGCAATCGTGGCATGTGGTACAATGGTGCCCTGGAAACCAGAAAGGTTCAGACTGAGGTTGGTGCGTGTGGCCACCCAACCGCTGCCCTGTTCTCCTGCACAGTAGATGTCAAGCGTACCTTCTCCTGTGATCTTATTGGTGTAACTGGCACGATTGGCGGTGTTCCATGTACCTTTCTTATCCTTGGCTATATAAAGGTCGTTACTGGTACCCACTTCATCGATGAGCGTTCCACCTTGGAACTCCACCACCTTTGCGGCATTGCCAGAGAAGTTATCGATAGCGCCAGCTACGATGATGGCTCTGTCAAGACTGCCGCCACTTGCGTAGGTCTTCAACCATCCTGCCCCCTTCTTGGTAAGGAGGGTGCCAGAGAAGGCCTTGTTCTGAATAAAGTCCTTGCTGGCATCTGCATGGATGACACCACCTTGTTCACCTACGAACTTGATGGGTGACCCATTGGTGACGTTGGCTGCAGTCTGAATGATTGCGCCATTCTCCATCGTGAACTTGTCAGCAGACGTCGTCACGCCACCCAAATTGCCTGTTGCCTTGTTTTCATTGGCAAGGGAAGAAACCACAACCGTTCCACCCTTCAAGGCGTTACCACCAGTGTAGGAATTCTCTGTGGAGAGAGTCAGCGTGCCTACACCCTCCTTCACCAAAGCACCCGATGTGATGGCACCATTGCCAGAGAAAGTGTAGTTCTTGGACGCATTCACCTTGAACGTCTTAGGGTCAAGGTTCTCTGTGATGGCAATATTCATTTGAGAAGCTTCATCCGTGAAGTTCACCACATCGCCCTTCACGAAGATGTCGGCAGTCTTCGAGGCATCGTCTGCCACGTAGAAGTTTTCAGTCTTGGCGAAGTCCCATGTGGAAGATTGAGCGCCAGTCCATACAATCTCGCTGGCTGTACGTACAGCGCTGATGGTCAATACGAGTTCCTTCTTATCGTTGATGGAAAGGGCGGCACGATGATCGGTCACACCCTCAATCTTGATGTCGTTGAGGGAGCCAATTACTTCTGTCACCTTTCCAATGATATATTCGCCTGGTTCGAGGGTCCTGGCTCCATCCTTGCAATGTTCCACCACCTCAATGACGGGTTGCAAGTATTGCGGACCATAGTCCATCCAGACTTTCTCGTTGAGTTTGGTCTCAATGGTCAGTTGGTTGGCCATCACTTGGTCTGCTTTGATACCGTCAGCGTAGAGGTCAAGCACCAGACGCGAACCGAAGCCCATGGTGTAGTTTGTCGTCGTGATATTACCCAAGGTGTTCTCGCCACCAGGACGGATGACGGAAGCATAATCAGCTTTGATGCCACCTAGGAACTGACCATTCTTGGAGTTCAGTTCAGCAAAACGGTTGAGCCATAAGGGAGAACGCTCCAATGTACCATCGAAATTGAGTGTACCAGCCCATATGTCCGTGTTGCCTGTATGCTTCATCACAGCGTTGGGCAGCGTAAGAATACCGTCACCTTGCTTCACCAGGCGGGCATCACCTGCAAGTCCTCCTCCTGTCACTTCACAAGTATAGTATTGGTAGGTGGGGGCAGGTTTTGCCAAACTGTTGCTGGCAGCATTACCCTGCACCCATGAAGGCACGTTGAATGTCACCATATACGGTTTGGCACCCTCTTGGATGCTCACCTTCGTATCGTTCGTTTCACATACAATGAGGTGGTCATCAGTAGTGGTGATGGTTCCACCGTTCGCCACTTCCGTACGTCCTGTCATCGTGTTGGTGGGAGGAGCTATTGTGAGACCCTCCAATTCACCTAAGAAGTAGCTCTTATGAGGTGGCTGATTGTAACCAATGGGTTGCGTCACCATCGCATTACGGTATTGGTGGTCAGACCATAGGGTTGGAATGCCGTAAGTCGTAGCATAGGATGTGGTGAAGATGCGAATCTTCGTGTTGTCGCTGGTACGCATCACCACCTCCTCGCGCCAGTCACCAAAGATGTCGGCAATAGCACAAGCATTGTTTTTTGTTCCGTTGATGGTCAGACAGCCATCAGAGTTGAAGAGACGTCCAGAAGGGTATTTGTAGATGGCAGCAGCACGTCCGTCATTGGAACTGCCAGGAGAATCATACACCTCGTCGCAGAGGTCACCATCCCAGTAGATACGCTGGTTGAGGTGTGACCAGAAGAGTGCATCGTTGGTGCCGCCTGGGCCATCAGCCACCACTGCGTCCTTGACCGTAGAGACGATGCCAGTCTGTGTGCTTCTTCCGATACTGCCCACATAGTCGTTGGTGAAATTGCCGCAGAGGGCACGTCCGTCATCGGCTGTCGATTTTAGACGGTAATAGATGTCACCCGTAGTGGCATTGTAGTAGGTGCAGGCAGGTTGAGTCTCATTACAAGTGAACTGCTCAGCGTATTTGCGATAAGGGTCAAGGTCTGCACAATGCTGGGCATCGCCATGTCCGAGTCCTGTCGTGCAGAGTCCTTTGCCGTTGTCGTCAATCATCATCGAACCAAAGATAATCTCATCACGTCCGTCCCAATCCACATCGCCAATGGTGAAGTTGTGGTAACCATTGCCAAACCAAGGGCTGGAGCCGTTATTGGCATTCCAACGCCAGCGCTGCGTCAGCTGGTGGGTGGCTGGATCAACATCCAAGGCACACATCTTGTGTTGGGTGTAGCAACCACGTCCCAGGAAGATGCTGGGCTTGCGTCCGTCCAGATAAGGAGCACCAAAATAGTGCTTGGACGAGCGGTGACCCGTGTCGTTCTTACCCCATACAGTCGCATAGTCGCTTTCGCCACTCTCGAAACGTGGGAGTGGGTATGCCATCGGGGTGTAGGTTGTTGCCTTGTCGTTATAGTCGTAAGGAACGGCAGTCTCACCATTCATATAGAGCAGGTATTCAGCACCATTTCTGGTGTATTCATCACGTGGAGACACATAGCTCATGTTACCCACCTTGATGACAGAACCATCGGCAGCGTGGATGATCATATTGTCTGCACCACGCATCAGGCACTCAGCCTTTCCGTCCATGTCCCAGTCGAAGCTGACAAGATCCCATTGCTCATCAGGACCAGCCATCAGGTTAGGGCCAAGGTCAATCCACCAAAGACGTGTGCCGTTGAGTTTATAGCACTCGTAATGGTGGAACTTGGTGGTGTTGGATGCGTTGAGGATGTCACCTGTGTAATTGCGCTTCACCATGAACTCCACCACGCCATCGCCATCCACATCACCCAAAGAGATGTCGTTGATCATGTATTGAGAAGTCACGTCGTTGCCGTTACGGTCGAGCACAGTAGCAACAGGGATGTCGAAGTAGCCATTCTCCCAACGGGTCACGGATTTGCTTTTCGTTTGTTCCACGCCACGCACCACAGCTGCCACCTGATAACTGCTGGAGGCATTGCCTGCTGTATGGGTGTAGTTGGACACTTTCAGGTTCTCGGCAATCTTCGAACCATTACAATAGAGGTTGTACGTCACATCGTAGTATTCTTCACCCAAGATGCGCCAGCTGACAAGATTGCCGCTGCCACTGGGCACAGCCACAAGTCCACGGTCGAGCTTGTCGGTAAAACGCTGTGCGAAGCCCAAAGTGGCAAGCAAAGCGAAGATAGATGTGAGAATAAACTTTTTCATAAAATAGTAAGTCAGTTATAGTTGTTAATTAGTCGTTGTTGCTTTGTTCGATAAGCACTATATACTATGAAAGTTGTGTCAAAGTTACGCATAATCCTGCTATTTGGCAACCATTTCGAGCAAATCTTTGCCTGTGAGCTTGTAACTGAGGTCTGTTCCTGCCAAAATGTTCTCAGCAAGGTCACGTTTGGTCTGGTGCAAACGGATGATTTTCTCTTCGATGGTGTTCTTGCTGACCAGGTGATAAACGGTCACAGCACGGTTCTGTCCGATGCGGTAGGTACGGTCGGTAGCTTGCTGTTCTATAGCAGGATTCCACCATGGGTCAAGGTGGAACACGTAGTTGGCACCTGTCAAGTTCAGACCCAGACCACCAGCCTTGAGACTGATGAGGAAGATGGAATTCTCACCATTCTGGAAGGCTTCCACCATCTCTGTGCGTTGCTTCATGGACACGCTACCGTCAATATAGAAATATTTCATGCCAAGGCGGTCGAGTTCTTTCCTGACGATGTCGAAGAAGCTAACGAACTGACTGAACACCAACGCACGGTTACCTCCCTCGATGACACCTTGCAAGAGTTCCACCAAGGAGGTGATTTTCGAACATTCGCCCGTCCATTTGGGTTCGATGAGCTGGGCACTGCAAGCGGCTTGACGCAGTCGGGTAATCTCTGCCAACACGTGCATGTCGATGTCGGCACCAGAGGCTTGCAACATCTTCTCTGCCCGAACGCGGATGCTCTCGTAGATGGCGAGTTCATCACGATTGAGTTCGACGGTATGGTAAATCTCCGTCTTTTCAGGCAGTTCTTTCAGCACGGCTTGTTTGGTACGTCGCAGCATGAACGGATGCACGATGTCCTCCAACTGCTCTTGCTTCTCTTTATCTTGGTAGCCCTCGATGGGGATGATGAACTTCTGCGAGAAATGTTCGTAGTTGCCCAAGAGCCCAGGGTTGACAAATTGGAAGAGGCTCCACAACTCACCCAAGTGGTTCTGCACAGGCGTACCTGTCAGCATCACACGATTGTCTGCCTGAATCTTCATGGCTGCCGCACTGGTCTTGGCACCTCGGTTTTTGATGATGTGTGCCTCATCCAGACATGCCACGTTCCAGTGTTTCTGGGTGATGTCATCCTGAATGCTCAACAAGATGCCATAGGTTGTCACCACCACATCACCAGCCTTGGCATCACGAATCACCTGCTGACGATCGGCGGCAAAGTTGAGAATCTGCACGTTCAGCGTTGGGGCAAATTTCTCCATTTCTGTTTTCCAGTTGGGTGCCACTGAAGCAGGAGCCACCACGAGGGAAGGTCCTTCGTTTTTCTTCAGCAGCAGGAAGGCGATGGTCTGGATGGTCTTTCCCAATCCCATATCGTCTGCCAACAACGCACCAGCCCCCCAGCTGTTCAGACGGGCAATCCATAGATAACCGTCCTTCTGATAAGGACGCAAGGTGGCGTTCAGTTCTGTCGGAATGGCGGGACTGTAGTTGGAACAGTCGATGATGCGCTGACGAATCGCCTTCAGTTTCCCGTCCATCTCCAACTTCATCTCTCCATTCAGGAGGTCATCACCCATCAATGCGGCGCTGAAAGGTGATATCTTGATTTTTCCCCGTTCACGATTGGCAATGGCATCGAGCGCTTTCAGTTGGGCTCTCAGTTTCTCGCTCAGGGCAAGGAACTCGCCATCGGCTATCTTCACGAACTTGCCCTTGCTCTTGCCCACCAGTTCCAAGAGTTCGCTGATGCTGATGCGGGTCTGTTCGTCGATGTTCACATCACCCTCAATGTCAAACCACTGACCACGTTGTTTCAGCACACCACTCCACATGCTCGATCCCTTAGTGATGGAACGTATCTTGAATCCCTGTCCCTCTGGCCATTCGGCATAGAAGGAGTCGGGCTCACTCTGAATCATCTGTACGAGGTCGAGCATGAAGTCGGGTGAATAGATTTCCCGTTCCATGAAATCCTCCCCTTCGCTGTTCCAGAAACGGCTCACCAGTTCACGGTTCTGCCGTTCCATCTCCAGATGGCGCTTCACACGCACACGCCCTTCCTCATTCTCATCGATGATGACCTCATCGCCCATCCCTAAACGGAAGGTCTTTCTGCCACCTGGCAGGGGACGTACAAACACCTCCACCTCCCAGTTACCTCCCTGCTTGGGACTGAGCTTGAAGCCCACGCTCCACTGTCCATCCACGAGAGGCAATGTGCTGCCGCCTTCAATCAGTGATGAATGCAGTTCCACCTTGCCACCAATCTTTGCCAACAGGCTGCGCAGGGTGGGTTCCGCCTCGAGGGGCAGACTGCCCAATTGCAGCAGCTTGATGTAGTAGCCACGAATCTCGTTGGGTATGTTGATGAGGCTATAGTGCGTTGGCGAGTCTTCCACTATCACCAAATCATCTTGGGCATTGTTTAACGGGACGTTTGACTTCACCACAAAGCGGTCATCCTCCTTCTCCACCATCAGGTAGGGCTTGTCCCTATCCACCTTCACCAGTTCGAAAGGGGCTGTACGTCCGACATACAGACGACTCTCATCCACCATCTCCTCAATCACGTGCTCCAGTTGCAGTTCCCAATGTTCGCTGTGGTTCAGCCTTGCCAAGATGCGGCGGTCGGCATTGTTCATGTACTCAATCATCCCCTTCTTGTAACGGGATTCGCTGAGTCGTTTACCATTGCCCCATGCTCCGTTCTTCAGACGGGTCTGTTCGCGCACTTGGATGGCATGTGAGTCGGGCGACTCACGGAGGTACATCAATCTTATCTCAGGTTCTTCGCTCTTTGCTCCTTGTCCCTTGCCCTCAGCTTCGTCCATCAAACCCTCCAGCACCGACTCCCATTCAGCCTTGTGGTAGATGTTCACCAAAGTGGGGTGGTCACCAAACCGATGACGGAGCGATTCCCGTTCGTAGTCGTAGAAAGGCAGATACTTCGACATCTCATGTTGCAGCAAAGCCAGATTGGGGATGCAGAGATTGATATCCATGTCGGCAGTCGAATAGCCTAAGTAATTGGCCAGCAGGAATGCCAACGAACGGTAGATAGGAGGTAACGTGCCGTTAGCCCCCTCATCATATAGCTTTTGTACCTGTTCCTTGTGCAGAGAAATACTAATATTGCAGAAATCCTCAGCCAAGAGCTTTGCCGGCAACATCTCGTTGTTGGTTCTCACCTCCATGTTCGCCACCAGTTCCCTCAGTCGTGTGCGACAAGCAGCAGCCATCCTCTCATGCCCCTCATTACTGGGCTCTTGCCCCTCGCTCTTCGCTCCTTGTCCCTTATCAGCCACTACCATATACGCCAGCACCAAATAGAAGGTCATCAGTCCATTCTTGAAATAGCCTCTCACCCCTCCCTCCTTCAGTTGGGTCTTCAGCGCCATGTCGAACCATTGTGCCGCCTCGATAGGCTTGTTGGCACACAAATTACGCAAGGCACCCATGATGTAGCCAGCCGCAATGTTGGAATAGATGCCTCCCGATGGGGTCTTTCCCGTTGCGATATATTCATACAATTCCATCTCTGCCAGCAGACGGCATCGGGAAGCTTCCGTAATAGCGTTGTAATGTTCAATGACGGTCAGAGCCAACGTCGTGTCAACCACTAAATCATGACCGATAAGGTAGTCGCTCAAGTTCTCATAGAAATAGAGGAAAGACTCCGCTTGCAGACCCGAGAACAGTGGCTGAAACCTCGGCTCTGTCGCCACGCTATAGAACAACTGCACCTGATCCTTCCCAATCACGTTGGCACTGCTGCACAACTGGTATTCGCTCTCCACCAACTGCTTGATGGCATAGCGCACGAACATATACGTCTGACTGCTGAGCTGTTGCAGCTTCTGAAATGCCAGCAACAGATCCTTGCGAAACTCATACAGATACCACAAAGCAGGGACAAAGTCATCCGCATTCACCCCATATCGTGGCGCATTCGCATACCAGTCCTTTCCCTCCAGCTGGAGAATTCCCTTCTGTGTCAGTTCCTCCAGTGCCGCCTTGCCGTCAAATGCCGTGAAACAATAGCGTCCCAGCAGATAGATATGCTCATCCATCCGCTTGTTGGAGCCATAGCCCATGTCCACATAAAAGCATAGAAGCCGTTGTGCATCCTCACTCAGTTGTTCGTACTTGTCAAATACCATGAATCGTTTGTGTTCGTTAAAAGCGTGCAAAGTTACACTTTTATACGTATAGTACCAAAGGAAAAAGCCTATATTTTCGAAAAAAGCTGAGTCGACTCAACTCATCGATTGAGCGGGCTCAACTTATCGTTTGAGTCGACTCAATGAATTTAAGGAGTCAGAAACCTAAGTTAGCTCGATGTGTTCTGTTTCAACGTCAATCAAGTGTTACCTCCTAATAAAAAAATGTAACATGGGCAATACTGGATGTGGGGAAAAAGTGTTAACTTTGTCGCACATTTGAAAGGATGTTTTACCAATACCAAAAACGATAAGATGATGGGAAAAATATGGAAGAGCTTGGCGATGGGGACGATGATGCTTGTGGGCATGTCGTCGCTCGCTATGGCTCAAACGAAAGCAACGGTTCGTTTGGAGGCTCAGAAGACGCATCAGCGCATTACAGGCTTTGGCGGTTTCGTGTGTAGTCCGCAGTTTACGTACAACCACATGTCGAATGCCGAGATTGAGAAGGTGTGGGGTGCTAAAAGTACGGTGGAATGTAACATCATGCGCCTCTATATTCCTATTGGCAAGGGTGCTTGGAGCCAATCGCTGGCAACGGCGAAGAAGGCTAAGCAGATGGGACTGATTGTGTTTGCTTCGCCTTGGGGACAGCCTGCTGAGTGGAAGACGAACAATTCGAGCAATGCCAAGACTTCTGACGGAAAGACTGGCTCGTTGAAGCGTGCGAACTGGGCAGACTATGCACAATATCTCGAGGACTATGTACAATACCTGCGCAAGAACGGGGTGGAACTGGATGCGATTTCCATTCAGAACGAACCTGACTGGGCTGCCACGTATGCAGGTTGTCTGTGGTCAACTTCGGAGATGGCGGAGTTTGTGAAGACCTACGGACGAACGATCAGCTGTAAGGTGATGGCGCCTGAGTCGATTGGTGTGAGCGATGGTTATGCCAATGCGTTGAATGCAAGTGGAGTGATAGATTGCTTCGATATTTATGCCGGACACCAGTATGGCGGTATTCAGTCGGCCTACAAGAACTTGGGAAAGAAGGGCAAGGAGATTTGGATGACGGAATACCTCATCAACTGGAACGAGATAGAGAACAATACGCGTAACTATGACTTCTCGAAAGACTTCTTCAATTTCTTCACGGCCATCAACACGTGTATGTTGGGCGATTTTAATGCATGGATTCACTATGCTGCGAAGCGTTATTATGCGATGATGGGTGATGGTCAAAGAGGTACGTCGAATGGTACTATCACCAAACGTGGTTACATCATGGCGCATTTTGCACGATTCGTGACGGGTATGACGCGTATTGATGCCACATGGAGCGGTAACAGCTTGGAGAGTTCGGCCTATCTTTCCCAGACGGGTGATTCTGTGGTGGTGGTGATGTCGAACTCGGGCGATGATGAGGTGACGCTGACCGTTGACTTGCCTTTCTATACGGAGAAGGGTGAGCTGTACACAACTGGGAAATCGAAGAGTTTCTCGAAGACGGTGCTGAATCAGGAGGAGGCAACGTGCCGACCTGTTGCCACCATTGCACCCAAGAGCGTGTGTACGGTATTGTTCGTACGTTCGCGTGACCGTCAGGCATCGGACATGAAGGGTGAAACGACGCGCTTCAACCGCATCGATGATATGCAAGCCACGAAGACCACTTTTGGCACTTCGTATAAACTGAGTGGAAAGACCAAGACATTCGATGCATCCAATCCGCTCATCTCTACACAAACCACAGCTGGACGTGGGTATGTGGCATTGAGTGACCGCTTCTCACGTCTGGTCATGCACATCAATAAGGTGACGACCACTAATTCGTTGACCATGGGTGCTCCTACATTGATTTATGTGAATAGTCAGGGTAAGGTTCAGAAGCATGAGTATGAACGTATCGATTTGAGTCGTGGACAGAACTTCGATGTTGTTCTCGACCTCTCGCCTGCGACCCTTACGGATGGGTGCATTGGATTGATATCGTTCACTTGCGATAATGCCCAGTCGCATCTCACCATCACCTTTGGCGATGTTTATTTAGATAATGGTGACATTTATGCCGCTAAACTGACGGGTGCCTACGTGGCTGACGACAGCAATGTGCTGGAATTCAAGGAGGATGAATCTTGTGTCAGTCTTGACTTGACGGAAGTGACGGAACTCCCTGCAGCTCTGCCTTGGTTGGAGGGCACAAACCGTGTTGCCTACGTGGCTGAGGGCAGTACGATAGCGGCAGATAATGTGGTAAAGGGTACCGTGTGCCAAAGTCTGAAACTATCAGCAGATGGTGGGGATTTCCGTCCTGTGACAGCCTTTACTGCTGATCAAGCTACGATGACGGTCAATGTGGAAGGTGCCCGTATGCTGATGTTGCCATTTGCGGCAGAAGTGCCAGAAGGTATGAAGGCTTACACCATAATGGATGATCAGACTTTGCAGGAGGTGACTACGATTGCGGCTCATCAGCCTGTGTTGGTGGAGGCAACGGGTCTTGTGACGTTCAGGGGTACTGGAGATGTTTCATACGCTTCCAGTCCATTAGATGCTTCATTGCGTGGCACTTACGTGCAGTTGCCGCTTTATGTGGGTGATTACGTCCTTGGAACGCAAGATGGTCAATGGGGATGGATGCGCCTGACAGCCGCCTCTACATTGTCACCCTTCGATGTCTATGCACAACTTGACTCGAAGGAGGCATTCATCTCATTGGGTCTGACAGCTACAGGGATTGTGGATGTCACAGCAGATGAAACTTCGGATGTGGCATATTATGACTTGCAAGGCAGACGCATCAAGAGTCTTGCCGAAGTGCAGAAAGGACAAGTGGTGATTGTCCGAAAAGGTGGGGTGGTGAAGAAAATAGTGATGTAATATCATCGGTTAGGGCGGGAAACATACTTAATGCTTTCCGCTCTGACCGCCCATGATATCTATGAGTTCATTGGTGATGGCTTGCTGACGGGTCTTATTATATAATAAGGTAAGTTCCTTCAGCAAGTCATTTGCATTGTCATCCGCTGTCTGCATGGCGAGCATACGGGCCGCATGTTCGCTGGTGAGGGAGTCGAGCAGGATGCCATAAACCTGTGCATTGAGCAAGCGAGGGAAAAGAGAGGCAAGGAGTTCCTCGCGAGATGGCTCAGTCAGGTAAGTTGAGAGTTGAGAGTTGAGAGTTGAGAGTTGGCTACCGCTTTGTTGACCCTCAGACTTCATGGAACTATCAACTGTCAACTGTAAACTGTCAACTTGTATGACTTGCGTACCCATCGACTTGAAATGGTGGTAGAGGAACTCTACGCTGTCGATTTCTTGGTTCTGATACCATTCGAATGCTTGCTCCACAAGGGTGGATACGCCAGTAAAGGTGTTGTTCTTTTCTATCTGTTCAAGCATAGGAATGAAATCCGCATGGAATTCCCTATTGGTCTTCTTCAGTTCTTTGGCAATCTTCTTGCCAATGGGTAGCAGACGCACGTTCTTGCCCTGTGATTCCAACTCCTGAATGCGTTGCATAGTGGCTTTGGCGATGTTGCTGTTGAAGGCACCACAAAGTCCGCTGTTGGATGAAATAGGAACTAATAAAGTTGATAGTTGATAGTTGATAGTTGATAGTTGGCTATCGCCTTGTTGGTCATCAGCCCGCTTGGAACTATCAACTGTCAACTGTAAACTTTCAACAATCTCTTGCAGTTTGTCCTTATACCGCAGGAACGCCTCCGTCATACCTTGTGTGTGATGGAGTTTCGCGCTTGCCACCATGCGCATGGCACTGGTGATTTTCTGCGTGTTGCGGACAGACGCGATGCGACCTTTTATTTCTTTGAGCGATGCCAAATTAATTTATTGTTTTACGATTTACAGTTTGATGGTTGCTGCCGTCTGTTCGATGATGGCAATGATGTTGTCGTCTATCTTACCCTCTCGAAGGGGTGTGAGCACATCGTCTTGATGGGTGGTGCGAAGCAAGTCAAGGAAGGCTGCCTCGAAGTCACGTGCTTGATGGACAGGAATGTCTCGCAACAGACCATGTGTGCCACAATAGAGAATGGCTATTTGTTCCTCTACTGGCATGGGCTGGTATTGCTTCTGGATGAGCAACTGGGCATTCTTACGTCCCTTGTCAATAGTGAATGCGGTCACAGGATCCATGTCGCTGCCAAACTTTGAGAAGGATTCCAGTTCGCGATACTGCGCCTGATCAATCTTCAGCGTTCCTGCCACCTTCTTCATCGCTTTCAACTGGGCATTTCCACCCACACGAGAGACGGAGATACCTACGTTGATGGCAGGGCGAACACCTTGGTTGAAGAGGTCTGTTTCCAAGAATATCTGTCCATCCGTGATGGAAATGACATTGGTGGGGATATAGGCAGACACGTCACCAGCTTGTGTCTCGATGATGGGGAGTGCAGTGAGGGAACCGCCACCACGCACCTTCCCCTTGAGGCAGTCGGGCAGGTCATTCATTTGCTCAGCCACCTCTTGTTGAGCTATAATCTTGGCAGCACGCTCGAGCAAGCGTGAGTGCAGGTAGAAGATGTCGCCAGGGTATGCCTCACGACCAGAAGGACGTTTCAGAATCAATGACACCTCACGATAGGCTACGGCCTGCTTGGAGAGATCATCGTACACGACAAGGGCATGACGACCTGTGTCACGGAAGTATTCGCCAATGGCTGCTCCAGCAAAAGGAGCGTAATATTGCATGGCTGCAGGGTCGCTGGCTGTAGCAGACACAACGATGGTGTAGTCCATTGCTCCCTTCTGTTGCAAGGTGTTGACGATGGTGGCAACTGTTGAACCCTTTTGTCCGATGGCAACATAGATGCAATAGACTGGTTTCCCTGCCTCGTAGTTGGCACGCTGGTTGATGATGGTGTCGATGGCGATGGAGGTCTTACCTGTCTGACGGTCGCCAATGATGAGTTCTCGCTGTCCTCTGCCAATCGGAATCATGGCATCCACTGCTTTGAGTCCTGTTTGCAAGGGTTCGTTGACAGGCTGACGGAAGATGACCCCAGGGGCTTTGCGTTCCAAAGGCATGTCGAAGGTCTCTCCTGTAATGGCTCCCTTGCCGTCAATGGGGTGTCCGAGGGTATCGACCACACGTCCCACCATGTTCTCACTCACAGCGATGGAGGCGATGCGTCCTGTACGTCGCACGGCATCTCCCTCTTCGATGTTGTCTGTAGGACCGAGCAATACGGCTGCCACATTGTCTTCCTCAAGGTTCATCACGATGGCCTCCATGCCATTGTCGAAGGCGAGCAATTCACCTGCCTCAGCATTGCGCAGACCAAAGGCGCGTACCACACCATCGCTGACGGTCAGTACGGTACCCACCTCAATCTCGTTGCCGAGGGTGTTCTCTTCGTTGTCGATATTGGCGAGTTGCTGACGCAGCATCGCTGTCACTTCGCTTACTTTTATGGAATCGGACATAATTCTTTTCTAATGAGTTCCAATTGATGTTGATAACTGTAATCGTAACGGCGGTCACCAATGCGGAGTCGGAAACCACCAATCAGGTGTGGGTTGACCTCGCGTACACACTCCACTTCACGATGGCGGTAGGTTTTGATGTGCTCGATTAAGTGGCTGATGGTTTTGTCATCGACTTCCACTGCTGTCTCGAACACCACACGGTCGATGCCATGCTGCTCTCTGTACAGCTCCCGATAGAGGAAGATGATGAGGCGCAGCTGGTTTTCGCGATGATTCTCCAAGAGGAGATGCAGAAACCTTGTGTAAAGCGTGGAGGCTTCAGGGTCAAGTCCAGATGCCAATAGCAGCAACGTGTACTTTTTCTCGATACTGACACGCGGATTGATGAGTGCTATCTGCAGTTCTTGCTCTGCTTTCATGGACTGATACAGCACACCCAAGTGGTCGTAGATCTGCTGATCCACGAACTGTTCCTTTGCCTCTTCATATAAGGCAATGGCATACCGCTTGGCAATACTTCCGTTCATCATATTCGTTGTGAGTCGAGCGTTTAGGTTTTAGAGCTTATCTATGAGTTGCTCTATGGTTTTCTGCTGAATGGCATCGTCCTTCATCCGTTCGCCAATGACCTTCTCCGCGATGTCGAGGGCGAGGCTTGCCACCTCTTTCCGCACATCTTGCAAGGCTCGTTCTTTTTCCGCTTGGATGCTCTGCCGTGCCTCCTCAATCATTTGGTTGGCAGAGTTCTGTGCCTCTTCCTGCGCTGCTTGAACAATCCGCTGCTTCTCCTGCATGGCACCTGTGATGATGTCCTTCTGCTGAGCCTTGGCGTCAGACAACAGCTTCTCACTCTCTGCCTGAATGTTTGCCAATCGTTCATTGGCTTCTTTGGCAGAGAGGAGCGACATCTCGATGAACTCCTTGCGTTCGTTGATGGCCTTCGTGATGACTGGGAAACCAAATTTCGCCAGCAAGAAGAACACCACACCGAACGAGAGTACCATCCAGAAGAGTAGTCCCGGGTCTGGTATGAGTGGATTCATTGTTTTACATCAGCACTACGAGGAGGCACACCACGATGGCGAAGAGTGCCACACCCTCAATGAAGGCGGCGGTCAGAATCATAGAGGTACGGATGTTACCCGCTGCTGAGGGCTGACGGGCAATGCTCTCTGTGGCTGACTTACCAATCATTCCGATGCCGAATGCGGCACCAATCACTGCGATGGCAGCACCAATAGCTGCTCCGATTTGTGCGAGGCTCATGCCTGCTTCTACTGCTTCAAGAATCATAGTCTTATTTGTTATTTTAATGATTAATATTTGTCGTCATAACGATAGAAACGTGCTCATTCCCTCTTATTCATCATGTGCCAGCCCAATGAAGTTGGCGGTCAGGATGGTGAAGACGTATGCTTGGATGAATGCCACGAGCAGTTCGAGGCAATTCATGAAGATGCAGAATAGGACGCTCACAGCCGTCATGGAGGCGCACATGCCAGCACCCATTTTTGCCGTCACGAACACTACGCTGGTCAAGGCGAGGATGATGATGTGTCCTGCCATGATGTTGGCAAAGAGACGGACGGTCAGCGAGAACGGTTTGGTGAACACACCAATGAACTCGATGGTCGGCATGATGGGGAGTGGTGCCTTCAGGAAGACGGGTACATCAGGCCAGAAGATGCTCTTGTAGTAACCCTTGGGTGCAAAGAAATTGATGGCGATGAAGGCTGTGACTGCACATGTCAATGTCACAGCAATGTTGCCTGTCAGGTTCGCACCTCCAGGGAAGACGGGAATGAGTCCTAACAGGTTGCTTGTCAGGATGAAGAGGAACACCGTCATCAGATAGGGCGAGAACTTCTCATACCCATGTCCGATACTTTCCTTCGCCACATCCTTGTCAATGAAATCCACCACTGCTTCCATCATCCCCACAAATCCTCCAGGCGCCTTCTTTGCACCGTTCTTCTTGTACCATCGCGCCAAACCTAAGACAACAGAACACAGCAGAATGCACACAATGAAGAGTTCCAGCACATTCTTGGTGATGCTGATGTCGAACGGACGCTCTCCTGCCTCATTCACGATCTTTCCCTCGTGATCTCCCGCTTCTGCGATACGGTAACCCTTGTAGGTGGCCCCATGTTCCAGCTTGTCCGACATGAATACGTCCACACCTTGCTCTCCAATAAGAATGCAGGGTAGGGGAATTGTTGCTCCTTTTGCGATGTGCCACTTATAGCTGTCGCCCAAATGCTCAAAGATGATTTTGGACACATTCAGTTCCTCCTCTGCCCTGATGGGGGCAGCGAAGCCGAGTACACATATTATATATATAAGAAGCCTTTTGGTCATGTGTCTGTCTTTATGAATCGCCCAGCGTATTGGCTGGCTCGCATACTACGGATATTTCATCGTTCTCAATTCTCACCACACCAGCACCACAGGCCATTTCCTCACTCTCTGTATGGATGCTGCCCTCCTTCAGTTCTGCAATCATGGGTGCATGCCCAGGCAAGAACTCCATGAGTCCTGTTGCAGAAGGGAATTGAAAGCGTTTCACCTCTCCCTCATACGTTGTTCCTGTAGGTGTGATGATTTGTAGATGCATCTTTCTTTATGCTTTTGCTTGTTCTTTCAGTTTCCTTGCTTTCTCAAACGCCTCTTCGATGGTGCCGACATTGAGGAATGCCTGTTCGGGTAGGTCGTCGCACTCGCCATCGAGAATCATCTTGAAGCCCTTGATGGTGTCTTCGATGCTGACCATGACGCCTGGCAGACCTGTGAACTGTTGTGCTACAGCGAAGGGTTGTGACAGGAAACGTTGTACGCGTCGGGCACGATTCACCGTCGTCTTGTCCTCATCTGAGAGCTCCTCCATACCAAGGATGCTGATGATGTCCTGCAATTCCTTATTGCGTTGCAGAATTTGCTTTACTCGCTGTGCAGTCTGGTAGTGTTCTTCACCCACTACGTTCGGGTCGAGGATGCGTGAGGTGGAATCCAATGGGTCAACTGCAGGATAGATACCCAACTCCGCAATCTTACGGTTCAGCACCGTTGTGGCATCCAAGTGTGAGAAAGTGGTGGCTGGGGCTGGGTCGGTCAAGTCGTCGGCTGGCACATACACCGCCTGTACAGACGTGATGGAACCGTTCTTCGTCGAGGTGATGCGTTCCTGCATCTGTCCCATCTCACTTGCCAACGTCGGTTGATAACCTACTGCTGAAGGCATACGTCCCAACAGTGCCGACACCTCAGAACCTGCTTGTGTGAAACGGAAGATGTTGTCGATGAACAGCAGGATGTCGCCACCTTTGCCGCTACTCACACCATCGCGGAATGACTCTGCAATGGTCAGTCCGGACAATGCCACACTGGCACGTGCACCTGGAGGCTCGTTCATTTGTCCAAACACAAGGCTCACCTGACTCTTCTTCAGTTCCTCCTTGTCGATGAGGCTCAAGTCCCATTTCCCTTCTTCCATCGCCTCTTTGAACTTCTCGCCATAGCGGATGACACCGCTCTCAATCATCTCTCGCAAGAGGTCATTACCCTCTCTCGTACGTTCTCCCACACCTGTAAAAACAGAGAAACCGTTGTTTTTCTTTGCCACATTGTTGATGAGCTCCTGAATGAGCACCGTCTTGCCCACACCTGCACCACCAAAGAGTCCAATCTTACCACCTTTGGCATAAGGTTCGATCAGGTCGATGACCTTGATACCTGTATAAAGCACCTCCTGTGCTGGTGACAGTTCTTCAAACTTGGGAGCTTCCCGATGGATGGGCAGTGCACCCTCACGGCTCATCTCCTCCATGCCGTCAATGGCATCGCCACTTACGTTCATCAGTCGTCCCTTCACCTGATCACCTATAGGCATCGTGATGGGGCGTCCTAATGCCACCACCTCCATGCCGCGTTTGAGTCCGTCTGTCGATTCCATCGCCACACATCTCACCGTGTTCTCACCCAAATGCTGTTGCACCTCCACTACCATTCTGTGTCCTTGTACACGTTCGATGGTCAGTGCATCATGAATGCGTGGCAACTTTTCTGCAGAGAACTGTACATCCACTACAGGACCGATGATCTGCGATATTTTTCCTTTGATTTGTTCCATTGTACGATAGGTTGATGGTGCAAAATTGCAAAAAAATATTGAAACAACATCATCTAACCCTAAAAAAAATGATGAAATATGGAAACTTTCGCAAATTTTTCCTACCTTTACATCTAAATAGTAAATCGTAATTTGTCAAACAGTAAATAAAATGGCTTTAATCAAGACAGTGTGTGGCTTGACTCCGAAGTGGGGTGAGGGCTGCTATTTTAGTGAGAACGCCACGATTGTGGGCGATGTGCAGATGGGTGACCAATGTACGGTATGGTTCAATGCTGTGGTGCGTGGTGATGTGAATTACATCAAGATTGGTAATCGTGTGAACATTCAGGATGGCTCGTGCCTGCATACATTATACAAAAAGGCAGCCATAGAGATTGGGGATGATGTGACCATCGGACACAATGTGACCCTGCATGGTTGCATCGTGAAAAGTGGGGCGCTGATTGGAATGGGTGCGACGGTGCTCGATGATGCCGTCATAGGCGAAGGTGCCATTATTGCTGCAGGTGCCTTGGTGCTGAAAGGTACGCAGGTAGGTGATGGTGAAATGTGGGGTGGGGTACCTGCCAAGTTCATCAAGAAGGTGGATCCAGAACAGGCAAAAGAACTGAACATCGGCATAGCGAAGCACTACATCATGTATGCCGACTGGTATAAGGAGGATTGAAAGATTGAGGATTGAGGTGCCAAAGATTAGGGCGTTAACCAGATTTTCTTGGTTGTGCCATTTTTCTTCTCGATATAGATGCCAGGTTGTGTAGGTTGCTCTATCTGAGCACCATCTAATGTATAAAATGTGACGGAAGAGGAGGTGCTGTTAGTCACATCCTTGATGTCCATTGCCTCTGACCCTCCCATAAATTGGAAGGAAATAAGTCCATTGCTTTCTCGAATGTCAGTGATGGGCTTATTCATGTATTTGGTGCCACCGATATTTCTGTTGAAAAGTTCTCCTCCGCATGAAGCGTGAGATTCGTTGGTGAGTTCGGTCACATACCTGTTGCCAGGAAAAAGATGGGAACGGTATTGGTCTGCAGTGACGCTATAAGTGCTGCCAGTAAAAGTTCCATAGTTGTTTCCTGCGGGGATGATGCTCATGCGCTGATGTTTCTTGACGGAATTGACAGTGTTGGTAACCCATATGTCTCTGTAGTAATCTACATGGGTGACGAGTAGTCCGTGCATGCCCGTGTAATAATTGACATATTGATGCCACCCCGTTGGTTGGCGATTCTCAAGAATGAAGTATTCGTTGTGGTTACCCTCATTATAAATGATATATGCGACTGGTTCATCGTTGAGGCAGGGCATGTCGGTGATGGTGGTGGATTCGTCCAGCTCTATCAGATTGAGCCATCCTGCGAACCACCGTTCGTAGGCAGTGAAACCTGCAGGAATTTCACCATGTCCCGAGGGACCATTGTTGTTGCCAGATGCCATGATGTCCCAATGCTGCATGCCGAAACCACCAGTGTATTTGACGTCGTAGAAGTCAGGCAGTCCCAAACAATGAGTGAACTCGTGACATGCCGCCCCGATGCCATCCATCTTACTGCCGCTTGTTCCTCTCAGTTCACAACTCATCGCATAAGTGTCGATGATCTGCCCGCCCAGTCTAATGGCGCCTTCTCCATCTCCACTTCTCTTTGCGAGGGTCAGTGATGACTCGTGAGGCCAGATAGTGTTTTTGGAGGCTCCTGCATGCTCTCCATATCCAGCATAGATAATGAAGACCTGATCCACCTCCTTGTCTCCATCCCAATCATAGTCAGCCCAGTTGATGTCATAGTTTTGATTGGCCAATCTGCATGCTTCGGCGGCCAATATTCCTACGTACTTGTCGTTGCTGTTTTTGTCGTTTTCACCGTAGTAAGTATAGCTCTGGCTGACTTTTATAGGGCCGAACACGTCAAACGTCAGATCGAACTGTCCATAGGATTGGTCGTAGAAATAGTCATGCACAGACCCTTCATGGTCATCTTCGTTATAGCCCTTCTGGTTAAATCTCCTATCGAACTTGTCACGTGTATTGGCGCTTTTCATCGCTTTGTCTGGAAATTCCACCAGAAGCACGATACCTTTCTTCTGACCTGAATAAGTGGTTGGATAGCCAAATGCCTGTCGGGTCTTGTTCTGTGCGGCACGTTGTTGGCGTCGCAGGTTCAGACGGGTGCTCCTTTCGCTCCATATCTGATTGATGGAGTCCGTCAGTTCTGGTGCCAGTCGCCAATCCCCATTCTCTTCCTCCACTACGGGTACACCATCCAATGTGGCATAGAAATGGCAGCACTCATCACCATATAAGGTGATGGTCAGCACTGTCCCATCGCTGTTCGTCACAGTGAAGGGGCTTCGGTTGGCAGGGATGCTCCACGCAGTTTCCACTACAAACAACCATAAAATCAGATGTAAAAGATGTCGTGCCATAAGAAAAACGGCACAAAGGTATAAAAAAAAGCCCATTCCTCATTTATAACTCCTAACTTTTCTTTATCTTTGCATCATCAAAACATGAAATGGACTATGAAAATGAAGTTTCTGACAACCTCTTTTCTGTGGATTCTTGCTATTTTGGCAAGTGCCAACGATGGTGTGTATTATGTGAGTGGCAACCAAATCGTTCCCCTTCAGGAGACTGATGTGGCTGTGACAAAGGAGGTGCTGACCATCACCATTGGGGACGATGAGTTTGCCCGTGTGGATGTGCAGTACGAGTTTACCAACCGAGGAAAGGCAAAGAGTATGGATGTGGGTTTTGAGGCTACAGGCCCATACGATCCTGCTGGTGAAAGCCGATTCAATAAGTCAGGAAAGCACCCGCACATCTTTGATTTTACTGTGGAGATGAATGGACAGGAATTGCCTATTCGTAACTATGTCATCAGAGAAAGTTCGGAAGAGGAGGCTGCCGATTTCGTGCCACTGGATTTGAACGTGTGGAGGGAACCGACGGCAGAGGAAGATTACCTTGGGAACTTGGTGAACAGGAAGGATCCGGACGAGATCGTCAATTACGCTTATGCCTATTGCTTCAAAGCCAACTTCAAGGAGGGCAAGAATGTCGTACACCACACCTATCGTTATCGTATGTCGAGTGCTGTCTATCAGAGTTTCAGCGTGCCATATTGGTTGAAGCCTGCCATGCGTTGGGCTAATCATCAGATCGATGACTTCACGCTGCGCATCAAGGTGGATAAGACAGCCAAGCAGTTCTGCATAGAGAACGACGATATGTGGAAGGCGGCTCAGTGGAGAGTGGCGGAAGGAGCAGGTAAGGTGCATACCCTCAAAAATGAATGGACTGAATACTATGAGTTCTCGTTGAGGAACGGTATAGTGGAGTGGCATGCCAAGAATTTCCGTCCCACGTCGGATTTCACCATCACGTCTCCTGAAAATCTTCTCTTCTATCGTGATGGCGATAATAGCATGAAGTTAGGACGTTACTACGACCGTTCCCTCACCTATCTTCTGCCATTTGAGATGATGCAAGAGACGGATGATGGGGCTCGGTTCCTTTATGATGGCACGACGGACGGCATTCCCAATAAGCGCATTTTGCGCAACCTGCCCTATGCCCATCGTGGTTATGTGTTCAAAGACCAGAAGTTGGCTGCCTATTTCAAGTCGCTTTGGTGGTATATGCCAGACCCGAACTGGCAGCAGGACACTTCTGACTTTACGGAAGAGGAGTGGAAACTGATTCGTGAGGCAAAGGAAGAGTAAAAGTAAGAGATTCAAATAACAGAGATTATCAACACTCAAAACTAATTCTAATATGAAAAAAATCTTTTCTGTATGTATGCTGATGCTGCTTCCCGTTACGATGGTGTTTGCGGCAAAGGCCAACAAGTCGGTCAGCATCAAAGTGAATGGGGTGAACCGTTCTTATTGGCTCTATGTGCCTGATAAGGTGACAGAAAATGCGCCATTGGTGCTTTCTTTGCATGGAACAGGCGGTAGTATGAACGATAAAGCTCCAATGAGGACATCTGTTGCAGACACAGAGGGCTTCATCGTGGTGTATCCAAATGGCTCGAACATTTATTTCCCTGTATTTGGCGGTACGTTGCCAGGCTGGCACTCGACGGGTGATGCCGAAAGTGAATCTGATGTGGAATTTTTCAAGGCTATCATTGATGATGTGGCCAAGAACTATTCTATTGACCGCAACCGCATCTATTGCTGTGGATTCTCCAATGGTGGTATGATGACGTACTCACAGACTAATACGAGTGCGGACATATTTGCAGCCTTTGCTTCTATCAGTGGTTTCCAGTTGAATGAGTTCCACTTGCACCACACAGGTGTGCGTCCCGTTCCTTTCCTGCATATTCATGGTAAGAACGACAACTTTGTTGATATTGCTCGTATGCCGACCATCGTGGATGAAATGGTGGCACGTCTTGGTGCTAACCCTGTGCCTGTAGTGACAAAAGTGGCAGGTAAATACACCAAGAGTGTGTATGAGGCTGGCGAAGGCAGTTTCCCATATATATATTATGTGATTGATGGTATGGGTCATAATGACTACACCGCCAATACAGAGGATGGCAATTCTGCCAAGACGATGTGGAACTTCATGAAGCAGTACACGCTGGATTCTCCATGTGACGCTACTTTGAAATGGCGTCCCAATGTGGAAGCAGAGGGCTTCGAACCTTCTAAACATGGATGGGTTATCACTGCAAAGGGAATGGTGTTTGGCGATGATCCTAACAGTACTTCTAAAAACATTCAGAATGTGTACCATGCCTTCCAATTGGCAAAGGGCAACTATAAGCTTTGTTTCAAGTCTCAGAGTGAAGAAGAGGGCACAATCACTGTGACCATCAAGAAATATACAGGCAACAAAGCGGAAGTCATGAACCAGACAGTGAAGACTGGTGGGGACGCCACGATGGTGTTTGCATCAGAAGATGAGTTTGCAGAATGTCGATTCAAATTAACCAGCACGGTCAATGTGAAGATCACAGATTTGGCGCTCTATTCTGCTACTGACGAGGAGATGCTGCATGTTTCTGCTCCACAAGCATCTGATACGGAGAATGCCGTGTACTACAGCGTTTCGGGTATTCCTTCTCCTCAGCCTCAGAAGGGTGTAAACATTGTTCAGATGGGCTCCAATCCTTCCAGAACGATCTTTGTGAAGTAAGGAATAAGGTACATAAAGAGTTGGTGCAGGAAAATTTATTTTGTAAAAAAAGTTTTCCTGCATTAACTTTTTTATTTTATGTGGGTCTATACCAGTAAATAGCGTAAAAGAAGAAAGGACATGGGACTGTTCAAGATAGGACGGAAAGACGATGATATGCCGACGTTTGAAGCCGTGCTGAAGCAGTACGAACGACCTGTCTATTGGCACATCCGACGAATGGTGGTCAGTCATGAGGACGCACAAGATGTGATGCAGGAGACCTTTATTCGCGTGTACCAAGGGTTGGACAAACTCAGGAAAAAGGAGATGTTGAAAGTGTGGGTATATAAGATTGCCACGAATGAGAGCATTCGTCATCTGAACAAGATGCGGGAACGGACAATCTCAGAGTTGAGTGAGGATGATATGTTGGTGAGACGGTTGGAGGCCTCAGAACATGTGGATTGGGAAGATGTGGAAGGAGTTCGTCTCCAAAAGGCGATTCTTCAGTTGAGTCAACAGGAGCGTACCGTATTCAATATGCGCTACTACGATGAGATGAGTTATGAGGAAATTAGTCAGGTGACGGGTGGTACAGTGTCAACGCTGAAAGTGGCCTTTCACCATGCAAAAGAGAAAATCAAAAAAGAACTACTAAAATAGGAAGACATGAAAGAGTTATTGAACAACGACAAGCGGATGCCCTACACCGTGCCTGATGGTTTCTTTGAGGAAATGCACCAGCACCTGATGGAAACCGCTCCAAAATCCCAGCTCTTGGTTCCGCAACACCAAGTGTCCAAGCGGCTGTGGATGTCGGTAGCAGCAGCTGTACTGCTTCTGATAGGCGTGTCATTCTATGCCCTGATAGGGACAGAGAAAGCCGAATCACCTCTGTTGGCAGACCAGTCAGAGGGTATCGAGAAGTACATGACGGATGACGATCTTGACGAGTGGATCTCCATCTACGAAGACAAAGAAAATACAATATTATTATAATTCATAACAAATCTTTTCAATACACTCACAACAATGAAAAGAATACTTTCAATGGCAGTGGCTTTCCTTCTGGTGGCAGGAAGCACACTGATGGCTCAGTCCAATCAGCAGGGCAAGCCTCAAAAGATGACTGAGGAACAGCTTTCTCAGAAGTTAGCAACACGGATGGCTCAGAATCTGGAATTGGATGCTGACAAGACTTCCAAGTTCGTCCCCATTTATGTGGATTACCGCAAGGACCTCAAGCAGGTGTGGGACAAATTCGCTAAGCCTTGTGGCCCAAAGGGTAAGCCAGGTGAGAAACCTGCTGCTAAGCCCCAACGTCCTTCCGATAAGGAACTGGAGCAGATGGCTGCCGACCGCTTTGCTCGTAGTCGCGCCACGATCGATGTGGAAGAGACCTACTACAAGCGTTTCCTCACTGTTCTCACCCAGCAGCAGTATGACAAGATGCAGCAACTGGAAAAGATGCACCTACAAAAGATGAAGAAGGAGAAGATGCGTCGTCAGCAGTTCCGCAAACCCAATGGAAAACCTAAATTTCCACCACGCCCAAACGGCAATAACGCTGAAGGTAAGCAGCGCAAGGCACAGGCTTCCGATTCTCAGACCACAGACATCCCATCTGTAGAGCAGCAGAGCAAGAAGAATGACCGCTGGGTGTCAATGAATGGTACACCTGTTGAGGGTACTCCGACAACATCGGGATACTATATCAATCAAGGTAAAGTTGTCCGTATTGGTCAGTAACTTTTATACGTATACCAGAAAGATAAACACATTAAGCACGACAAAAGATCTGATTTCTTTTACGTTATTGAATAAGAGTGATTGGAGGGAGAGGTTCGCAGTGATGCGGGCCTCTTCTTTTTGTTGAAAATGTTACATTTCTGCAAGTTGACATGCCTGCTGTTTCAAGATTGTAACCTGACGAAAGGGAAAAGAAACATGGGAGCAACCCTTGAAGGGAATTTTCTGCGTAACTTTGCAACGAAATACTTTTACTATTACAAATTCAAACAATGAAGCGTGTCTTTTACTTGATTCTTGCTTCCATGTGTGTGACGATTTGGGCTAACGCACAGAAACTCCGTTTCAGTCAACCACATGGATTTTATGATGCTGAATTTACCACAGAGATTTTATGTGATGTGGATTTGCCCGAGGGCGTGATCATTCACTATACTCTTGATGGGAGTGAACCCACCCTTGAGAGTCCGATCTATACCCAACCTCTCCGTGTGAAGGGCAACACCATCGTGCGTGCTGTGGCACTTTCTGACACGGAGGCGTTTACCAAAGTGACCTCTGCCACATACCTGTTTCTCGACGATGTGTTGAAACAGACGAATACCCCCGAGGGTTATCCGGCAGAGTGGGGTAGCTACACTGATATTTGGGGCACTGCCATCGCTGATTATGAGATGGATCCTGAGATGACCTCCGACCCTGTGCTGGCAGAGAAGATTCGAGAGGGATTCCTTTCATTGCCCGTGCTGAGCATCTTGACCGACAAAGATAACCTTTTCAATCCCGAACCAGACCCTGATACGGGTGGTATCTACATCTTTACGGGTCCTCCAGTGGGTGATAATACGGGTCATGGCTGGACTCGTTTCGCCAATGTGGAACTTTTTGGAGGCACCTATCTTGATGAGCACGGCAATGAGGTGCCGCATGATATGCATGTCTCCTGTGGACTTCGTCTGCATGGTGGTCATGGGCGTCTGGCAGAGAAAAACCCCAAGCACTCTTTCCGCCTCGTCTTCAAGGAGAAATATGGCAAGAAGAACCTCAAATACCCCCTCTTTGGAGAGGATGAGCCCCATAAGTTCGACCAGCTCGTGCTGCGCTGTCATTTCGGCAATTCGTGGCAGCATTGGATGGAGTCGAATCGTGGGAAAGCACAATACACCCGTGATGTGTGGGCACGTCGTATGCAGCGTAAGATGGGTTGGACAAGCGTGAATGCTCTCTATGTGCATGTGTTCCTCAATGGCATGTATTGGGGACTCTATAACATTGCTGAGCGTGTGGATGAGAAATATGGTGTGGATCATCTGGGTGGTAAAGAAGAGGACATTGATGCCATCAAGGTGGAGGAAGACGGTGGCAACCATCTTGAAGCTGCTCAGGGCGATATGGAAGCCTACGAGCTGATGACGCAAACCGCTAAGCAAGCTGCTGATGACACCTATTATTACCAGTTGCAGGGACTTGATGCCCATGGAAATCCAGATCCGGAACTGGAGCCGCTGCTCGATATTGATGCCTTCATCGATTATATGCTGATCAACCAGTATGGTGGCAATACAGACTGGGATCACCATAACTGGTATGCCATTCGTCGTAAGGGAGCCGATAGCGAAGGCTTCCGTTTCCTCTGTTGGGATTCCGAGCTCATTCTTGACAACCCCAACGAGAATGTGCTCAGCAAGAACAATGGCAGCCAGTACCCCACTGGCATCTTCCAGAACCTGCTCAAGAATGAAAAGTTTGCCCGTCGCTATCTGAAACGTGCCAAGGTGGTGTTGGCAGAAGATGGTCTGTTGGGCGAAACGAGCGCTGTGGCTGTGTTCGATAGCCTCTACAACACGATTGCCCTTGCCCTCTACGATGAGGCTGCCCGTTGGGGCGATTATCGTCGGGACGTGCATCCATACACGACCCGGGGAAAGCTTTATACGGTTGATGAAACCTATCAGAAGGAGCGCAATAGACTGCTCACCCAATATTTCCCTGGACGTTCTGAGCGTGTGCTCAATAGTATTGTGAGTCTTGTCAATGTGGATGAATTTGAAGCACCCGATGAATGGATAGCACTGGCATCGTCCATGTTCCATGAATGGGATGGTGTGGATGCCGATGCACAACCGCTTGACAAGGAGGTGAAGGTGGATTGGAATATGAATCGTAATGCTTCTGGAGGCAGTGCGGTCGTAGGCTTTGTCAGTGTTGACCATAACCAGTATGCTGACATCAGTCAATATGAGAAATTAGTGTTGCGCGGTTCGGGGTCAGGCTTACGTATCCTAGCCAACCGTCTCGTCCCTCATGGCGCTTGGAAGCAGATTGTGGTGTCTTTCAACGACAGAGATTCTTATTGGGATGCGCAGGTGGGTGCGATTGTGATTCCGCTTGAAGAGTTCCGTACCATGTTGACGACTGATGGTGAGGAACGTGAAGATGATTTCGTTCATCTCCATGCCCTGAAAGTCGATTGGAACCAGACGCTCAACCTTCGTGGTGCCTACCTCGTGCCATCAGAAGAGACTGTGCCTGTCATCGCGCTCAACGCCCAACTCTCAACTGTCAACTCTCAACTCTCAACTGTCAACTGTCAACTGTCAACTAATAAGTATTACACCTTGCAAGGCGTAGAGGTGGAACACCCTACTCATGGTGTTTACATATATAACGGCAGAAAGGTCTATATCAAGTAAATAACATCAATTACTAAACTTATATGAAAAAAGCTATTCTTTCTCTCATCCTGCTCACAGCAGGAATCCTGTCGATGAAGGCAGACAATATTACCGTTGGCGGTCTCAACCGTTCATATAATGTCTATGCACCTAAGAACCTTGGTGAGAACCGTCCGCTGCTCATCTTCTGTCATGGTTACAACCAAGATGCCAACTGGATGCAGAACAGCGAATTCAAGAACGATAACGTGAGTATGGAGTCCGTATGCGACACGGCTAAATTCGTGGTCGTCTTCCCCAATGGCATAGATAGGGCATGGGATACTGGTGGCGATCGCGACATCAACTTCATCAAGGCGATTATCGAAAAGATGGTGACCCAGCACAAGATTGACCGTAACCGTGTCTATTTGGGCGGCTTCTCCATGGGCGGTATGCTGACGTACAATGCCATCAATAAGATGTCCGACCAGATTGCCGCTTTCGTTTCTTGCAGTGGCCCGTCGGTCATCACGCCCAAAGCAGGCTTGCGCCCCATCCCTTTGCTGCATATTCAAGGCACGGCAGATAACTTCGGAGGTGTGCAGCCAGCGCTCAACCCCTGGATCAAGCACAATGGTTGCTCGACGACAGATAAAGTCGTGAATAACTACAACGGTTTCAGTGGTGCCAAGATGCACACTTGGGGACCAGGTAACGATGGTGTTGAAGTCAAGCTGCTGGAATTAAAGGACAAGGGTCACTGGATCTGCAAGGAACCTCAAGTATATACGGGTAAGGAGATTTGGAACTTCTGTAAGAAATACTCGCTGAACAAGACCAGTCCCAATGTCAGCATCACAGCCCCTAAGACCGGAACCAAATACATCAATTATGCCCCAATAGGTGAAGCTGTATTTCCTGACATCACCATCACAGCCACAGCCGATGATCCCAACGGCACAATCGAGAAGGTGGAGTTTTACGACGGTACAAGGCTGCTTGCCACATGTACAGCCAAACCCTATAAGGCGACTTTGTCTGGCGATAAGACAGGGAAGCATACGTTGAAAGTCGTTGCGACAGACAATGACGGTGAAACAAGCACATCCTCTGTTGAGGTGACGCTGCAGGCGCCCACATCGCTGATCATCTCTTCTGCATTCACAGAAGGTGGTGCGTTACCTGCTGGTTGGACGACCTATGATAGCTCCGAACGTCGCACTGGCTACAGCAGCGGCTATTCATCAGGCTGTCGTGTCCTCCAGTTCACAGGCTCGCCACGAGGTCTGAACTATGGACTCTACTTCCGCAATATCAATGGTAAAGCCCATCAAGGTTGGGCGAAATATGGACTATCCGATGGAGGCACGACACTCAGTCTGGCTCCTGGCCACTATACGCTGAAGTACAAAATTTGTAACTGGAACAAACCCGAATTCACCCCGATAGAACTAAGCATTGAAAAACGTGCGGGCAGTGTGAGTGTCGCCAGTCAGACCTACACGCCCACTGTCAACATCGGCAATGTCGCCTCCAACAGCTTTGGTACAATCCAACAGCAGACCTTTGAGTTCGACATTGTAGAACAGGGCAATTATGTCATTGCCCTCTATGCAGCAGATGTGGAATGGAGCGACTGCATCTTAGGTCAGCTCATCCTTGCCGCCAACAGCTATGTCGCCACCAACATCGAAGCTCCCATGTCAACTGTCAACACCCAACTCTCAACTGATAAATATTACACTCTGCAAGGCGTAGAAGTGGAACACCCCACTCATGGTGTTTACATCTATAACGGAAAACAGGCCTATATCAAGTAAGCCTACGATGCGCGACCAACTTGAGGCTTAAATGATGTTAAATGCTTGTATTTTGGGATAAAAAAATCCTAGATTATTGATTTTGTTTCTAAAAACCACTATATTTGCAGAGTTTTAGAAACAAAATAGACGTCATGGACTTTCTGACATTCAAGGAACGAATGTACCCGATGGGGTGTTTCAACATCAATCAGGTGCTGTTATGGGAGAAGGATTTCGACCGTAACAACTTGACGCGATGGTGCCGTAGAGGGTTGCTGGTGAAGTTGAGAAATAAGTATTATGCCTTTCCTGAGTATCGGCAGGTGCCAGACTTCTCCCGTTATGTGGCTAATCGCATCTATTCACCTTCATATATCAGTCTGCATAGCGCCTTGGCGTTCTATGGCATGATACCAGAAGAGGTGGTGCAACTGACGAGTGTGACAACACTGAAGACCGCCCGTTTCGAGAATGACTTTGGAGTTTTCCATTATCAGAACGTGAAGACACCGCTCTACTTCGGCTATGAAATCAAGACGATGCAAAGTGGACGAGGTCTGTTGTTTGCCACTCCAGAGAAGGCTTTGCTCGATTTGCTCTACCTGAATCCCTATTACAAGACGGAGCAGGATATGGAGGAGTTGCGCCTGGATGAGGATTATATGCAGAACGAACTAAATATGGAACATTTGATGAGCTACCTCTCGAAGATGGAGAGCAAGACACTGGAACAGAAAGTTAGACGCTTAATGAAGGTTTATGAACTATGATAGATATTGAATACATACGCAGTTTCTTCCCACCTGCAATCGCCCACGAAAGCCGCTTCGACCGCTATATGCTGAAAGAGTATCTGCAACTGCTGATACTCGACCATCTGGCCACGACCCCATATATTCATAAGGTGTCATTCATTGGTGGTACGAACCTTCGACTTATTCAGGGAATAGACCGATTCTCTGAGGATCTGGACTTCGACTGCAAGGACTTGAGTGAAGAGGAGTTTATGGCAATGACGGATAGTGTGGTGGCCTATCTGCGCCACAACAATATGGACGTCGAGACTCGCGACAAGCCCAATCCGAAACTGACGGCTTATAGACGTAATCTCTATTTCCCTGAGATGTTGTTTAACTTGGGACTGACTGGCCACAAGGAAGAACGCCTATTGCTAAAAATTGAGGCGCAGGATCAGGGTGTGCATTATCAACCTATAGTTGCGAATGTCAACAGAATGGGATTCTTTTTCGGGATTCAGGTGCCGCCGATAGATGTGCTTTGTGCGATGAAGTTTGCTACCATCTTATCCCGTCAGAAAGGACGTGACTTCTATGATGCCATCTTCCTGCTGTCGAAGACCAGACCGAATCTGGAGTTCCTGTCTGCCAGAGCTGGTATATCTTCCACTGGCGAACTAAAAACAGCCATTGCAGAACGATTGAAGGAAATTGACTTGAACCAGAAGAAGCGTGACTTCTCCCATCTGATCTTCAATGAACAGAACGCAGAGAGAATCTTGCAGTTCCCCAATGTCGTGGCAGCACTATAAAAAAACACATGATGAAATCTTGAGGTGCCAATTGGCACTTCAAGTTGGAGTGGCAGTCGGTGCTTGTCATGTTGTTTCTGTTTATGCTGCATAAATTATAAAAAATGGTACGGAAAATCGAAAGAAACTCGAATAAATGTACGAGAAAAACACAAATATTGGGTGAAAAGTCGGTTGATATTAAAATAGATATCATTTTTCTTCATAAATATTTTGTAAATGATATTAAAAGTAATATCTTTGCGCCATTAAAAAAATAATCATCCTAAGATGAAGTACAATGAATTAGAAAAGAAAATAAAGAAACTTGGATGTTACGACACAGGCGACCAATAGGCTGGTCACCCTCTGTGGTATAGCCCCGTAACAGGGATGTATTTTACCATGAGCAATCATGGGAAAGAAGAGGTGGCAACAGGAACTCTCAAATCGATTAAGAAAGCTGCGGGTTTGAAATAAGACATGATTAAGAAATAAAAATAGATTTTGTATGAAAAAAGTTAAGGCTATCATCGAACGTGCCAGCGATGGTAATTATAGTGTGTATATGGATGCCGATAATATCGGATATCTCATCACAGGGACTGGCGCTTCCGCTGAAGAGGCTATCAAGTGCTTCGAAGGAGGATATAATGACATGAAAGCGTTTTACGCTAAAAAGAGAATGCCGTTTGAAGAATTGGAATTTATGTATGAGTATGATATGGCATCATTCTTGTCGTATTATTCAAAGAATTTCTCTTTAGCAGGTCTATCGCGACTTACTGGCATCAATCAAGGCCAGCTGAGTCATTATATGACAGGACGTCGCAAGCCATCTGCAATGACGGTAAGGAAGATGCAGAATTCTATACATCAATTTGCAGGAGAATTAAGTCGTATAAGCTTCGTGTAAGATCCAATATACGTGCTAAATAAATCAATAGAGGGGTGCTGGCAATCCCTCTATTGGTTCACTACAATCACTCTCATCCTTTTGTGCCTTTGTAGCTCTGAGGTTTGCCGCCGGCAAAACACCAGAGAGCTGGCGGCAATTTCGAAAAACATGTACCCATGTACCTGTGCAGGTCTCAATCCCCGATGAGTACTGGGCTGGCGATGAGGTAGGTGTTGCTCCAACATGTACCTAACATGTACCTTCACCTCACTATGCCGCAGTCAGGGGAATGACTTTGTAGAAGGGAACATTGCCACGATGGGTGTGCTCAAAATCCAACTCTTTCAAAGCTAAACCCAACTGAACCTTCACGCTGTGGTTGATCTTCACCAATGGGTATTCACGCTGGATCACCTCCAGCAACTGGTTGCTGTTCATCGTCTTTGATACTTCCCCCTCCATCGGTTTTCTGAAGCAGGCTTTCACAATCTCTGCGATGTCCTTCTGCTCCATATACCCCAAGTTTATTTCCTGAATGCGAGCCACCTCCATATTGTTGAACCAGTAAGGAGCCTTCACCACATTCAACTCGTGCAGCACCTGTGCATACAGCTGGTCATAGTCGATGTCACCCGTGTTGTCGATGAACATCCCCTGTGGAATGGTCAGGCAGATGTAACGTCGACTGCCTGTAGCATCCGTAAGTGGATGCGGATTGTTGGTCGATGCCACAAACGAAGCATAACGAGGTCTGTCTTCCTGCGAAGCACCATAGATGGGACGTCCGTTCACCTTGCTCTTCGAGAGCGTCTGCTTCAGGGCAGGATGCTGGCTGGGACGGATGGCGTCCAACTCGTCGAGGTTCACCAGGAGGTTGTTGGTCAATGCCATCTCCTTGTCGAACTTGTTCGAGAGGTTCAGATGATCCAGATAATACTGGCGCAGATGTGGAGGCAGCAGTCGCAGCAGGAAGGTGGTCTTTCCACATCCCTGAGGACCGATGAGGGTCGGCACACATTCGTTGCCATGCTGAGTGTCCATCTGCAGCCAATGAGCCACCATCGAGCGCATCCAGATGGACAGGAATGAAAACTGCTCAGTGCTGACATTGGGGATGCGGCTGAACAACTTGGCCACATGGTTCTGCCCGTCCCAAGCAGGAAGTCCATCCAGGTACTCCTTCACAGGGTCGAAACGTTCGACCTCCTCAGAGTTGATGTACTCCATGATGTCCGTCTTGGGACTCCCGTTCTCGCCAACACCCTCCCGCTTGGCACGCAGGATGATGCTGTTGAGCGCCTGCTGGGTCAGCGTACGGAACTCAGCCTGGCCTCCATCCTTGGACTTGTTGACAAACTCCACTTTCCCGTTCAACACATTGTTGCGGAAAAGATAATTCTCTTGAAGGAACAGCTCCACATCGAGCATTCCCTCCTGTGAGGCAGGTATAGCCTCTCCGTTGATTTGTAATTTTGTTTTCATGATACAATTTATTTTTAGTAGTTATGGGTAAGGGATGCAGGCGTGTCTCTCTTATGGCCTGCAATTTGACTGCAAAGATACGAAATAAATTTGTGATATGCAAATTCGGGTTCATTTTATTGCTCAAAAAAACGAAAAAACGACATTATTTCTGTTACCCATTTCAAAGAAGGTACATGTTAGGTAGGTGTTAGGTACATGTTAGAGCAACATGTACCTGCTGTAAGTTGTTTATTTATAGCTGATTAACCTATGCATGGGTAGGTGTTGGAGTGTTTTTGCAAAAAACTATTTTCTCAGGAATCTTGGCATCCGACGGGTCTCCATAAGATTGCCGGCGGCTCTCTTGCCTTTTGCCGACGGCAAAGCAATGGATTGCCGGCACCTCTTTGAGGCTTTGCCGTCACCTCTTTGCCCTCGAAACGGCGCCTCTTCTGAACGGACCCGAAAAAACGTTAGTTAACTCGATTCGTCGATTGAGTTAACTCATCAGCCGTTTTGAGTTAACTCAGTCCATTTTGAAAGTTTATTCACTTCCCATTTTTCGAGCCTTGTGAGCATCCTCCCACACCCCACCAATGACTTTGCCTTAGTTATTGACAAGACCTTGCCCCACTAATTGATATGACAATGCCCCACTAATCGACCAACGCTTAGCCTACTGTTGTACGAATTAATAATAGAATGTGGATTTATGTTGCATCGTGCTCATTTAATCGTAACTTTGACTACGTCGAACTTGCTCTCGTTCGACAATACAAAGTGAAAAAAACTTTTTTTCCCTTTGTATTGTGCTCACTTATCCGTAACTTTGCACCAACAATAATATTACTATGTCGAAGGAACAATCAAATATCGTAGAGTACTTGGTGTGTGTGATTGGAGCATTTCATCAAGCAACTATCATTCATCCGTCCAACATTCCAATATTTTTTCGGAACGGAGCGAGCTATATGTTTACTTCATAAGATTGACAAGCAATGAACACACAGGAAGAACAAGACAGACAGTTTCAAATAGAGTGCCTGACAAACGAATTGGTGACCATGTTGATGGAGGAGAATGGTATGACAATGGAACAGGCTTTGGATACCGTTTACAGGTCTCACACCTATGAGAAAGTAGAGCGGGCAAGCACAGGGCTATTCTATCAAGGTGCAGTCTATGTCATGGATATGCTACGCGAAGAACTTTCTGTCGTATAGCCACGATACCACGAACTTTCAAACGGACACTCACAAGGCTCAAGGGCTTTGTGAGTGTTTGTTCATGAGCCCTGCGTGCTTTCAAGGCAGGAGCGCCAGAAGGCTTTTCTGCCGGTATTTCTTGCGAGGATGCTTAAATGTTACAAGTCCTAAAATAAATGATACATGAAAGTAGGTCGGTTTTGTGAAAAAATGCGTAAATTTGCAAACTAAAACCTAACCTGTGGCAAGATGAAGAGAATCTGTTGCTTTTTACTGATCATATTTTGCTGTTTCGTGTCGGCTGTTGCTGTCGATTTGAAGCAGTGCCGTGTGGTGTTGGTGGAAGACGATGCGGCTTTGGTGAAGAAGGTGGCGAATGTGTTCGCAGAGGATGTGGAACGGGTGACGGGTGTTCGTCCGACCGTGAGTACGTGTCTGAATCCGGATCCTCATCTGGCGCTTGACTTCTACGATGGCGAACAGCTGGTGGTGATTGCCACTGTAAAGGGACTGGAACATTTGAGACTTACTGATGAAGTGGGTGTGGAGGATATTCGTGGTGGATGGGAACAGTTCAAGATTGTGACGAAGGGCAAGAGACTCTATGTGGTGGGCAGTGATGCGAGGGGTGCAGCGTATGGTGCGTTCCATGTGAGTGAACGGATAGGTGTGAGCCCTTGGTATTGGTTTGCCGATGTGCCTGTGCAGAAGAAGGCTTCGCTGAACTATAAGGAGGACTATACATCGAAGGAGCCGACGGTGAAGTATCGTGGTATCTTCATCAACGATGAGGACTGGGGCTTGAAGACATGGGCAGAGAGGAACTTCGAAAGAGAATTGAAGGATATTGGCCCGAAGACTTACGATAAGGTGTGTGAACTGCTGCTGCGTCTGAAGGCCAATATGTTGGCTCCTGCCATGCACACTTGTACGGGGGCTTTCTATAGCCATCCTGAGAGTCAGGTGAAGGCGGCAGAGTGGGGCATCATGATTACCACCAGTCATTGTGAGCCGTTGTTGTTCAACAATGCAGCTCCTTCGGAATGGAGTAAGGAACGGGATGGCGAGTGGAACTACCTGACGAACAAGGAGACCATCTGGAAGAAACTGGACAATCGTATTCGAGAGACAGCGCAGTATGACAATATCTACACGATGGGTATGCGTGGACTTCACGATGAGGCGATGAAGGGTTCGACCGACCCGAAGGTGAGGGCTCGCACGTTGGAACAGGTGATGGCAGACCAGCGTCAGATTCTGGAGACGCATAAGAAAAAGAGTGCCACACTGATTCCACAGATTTTTGTGCCCTATAAGGAGACGCTCGACATCTATGATGCTGGGCTTCAGGTGCCAGAGGACATCACGCTGGTGTGGCCTGATGACAACTTTGGGTATATGAAGCGTGTGTCGAACGAGGCAGAACGTCAGCGCAAGGGTGGCAGTGGTGTCTATTACCATTTGAGTTATCTGGGAGTGCCCCATGACAATATATGGATTTCCACGACAGCACCTATGCTGATGTACGAGGAACTGAAGAAGGCGTATGATGCAGGTGCTGACCGTTACTGGCTCTTGAATGTGGGTGACATCAAGCCGATGGAGGTGGAGATGCAACAATTCTTCGACATGGCTTGGGACTTGAATGCATTTTCCTATCAGAATGTGAACCGATATCAGGCACAATGGCTTGCCTCTATCTATGGCAAGCAGTATGAGAAGGATTTCCAGTGGGTGCTTGACCATTACTACCGTCTGGCTTGGCAGCGCAAGCCTGAGTTTATGGGTTATGAGTTTGAATGGGACAACAACGAGAACAGCCGATTGCATGATACGGATTTCTCTTTCGAGACAGGAACGGCACAACAGCGTTTGGCTGACTATCAGGCCATCAGCGACCGTGTGGATGCCATTCAAAAGGCATTGCCACTGGCGTACCGTCCTTCTTTCTTTGAGATGTTGGGCTATTCCGTGAAGGGGGCTTATCAGATGAACCGCAAATTCTTGATGGCGCAGAAGAACCATGAAACGGGTAGCGATGAGGCAGCGCAAGAGGCTACAGCTGCATTTGACAGCATCAATGCCTTGACCCATGAATACAACACGCAATTGGGAGGCAAGTGGAATCAGATGATCTCGGAGATTCCACCTGGCTATACAGCCAAGTATCACCAGATGCCTGAGTTGGTCAAGGCTCCTACGAATGCATACCGTTTGCCGAAGAATCAAGAGAGAACAGAATTTGTCAACAAACTGAATCTGAAGAAGGTGAAGGCGCAGTTGCCGTTCCGTCTGATTGAAGGTATTGGTACGGATTGGGTGGGATTGCAGTTGGGCGAGCCTTTGGACAAGGTACAGAATCCAGCCAGCCTTTCCTCGTCACACATTGATTTGGCGTTGGCGAATGATATGGCCAATGGCGATTCCATCACGTTGTGTGTGTCTGTGGTTCCTTTCTGGCCTATTGCCACCGACCGCAGTAACCGCTTTGGTGTGAGTGTGGATGGATGCCAGCCTGTGGTGTGTGAGAACAAGTTTGAGGAGTGGGGATGGAGCTGGAAGTTGCAGGTGATTGAAAATAGAAAGGATTTTGTAGTGACACTGCCGATTGATCGCAACAAGAAGCTTCACACTTTGTCGTTCATCATTGGCGACCCTGGGCAAATCGTACAGAAGATAACATATAAATAACATGAACATGAAAATGAATCATTTTGGGCAATGGGTCATGATGACCCTCCTGTTTGCGAGTTTCTCGCTTTTCGCTAAAGCAAGTGTGCAACCTGACAACGACCAGCGGCTGTGGTATGACCGTCCTGCTACGGTATGGCTCGAAGCCCTGCCCTTGGGCAACTCACGCATGGGTGCTATGGTCTATGGAGGTACAGAAACTGAGGAAATCCAGTTGAACGAAGAGACGTTCTGGAGTGGAGGCCCTCACAACAACAACAGCACCACCTCTTTGCAATACCTGACTGAGGTGCGCAGTCTTATCTTCGATGGTAAGGAAAGGGATGCAGAGAACTTGATCAACAAGGAATTCATCAAGGGACCTCATGGTATGCGTTTCTTGACGGTGGGCAGTCTCAATTTGGAGTTTGGACATCAGGAAGTGAAAGATTATGTGCGTGAGCTGGACTTGCAGACGGCTGTCAACACCACTTCCTATATATATAATAATGTGAAATACACCCGTCGTGTCATCGCTTCGTTGGCTGATGGCGTGGTGGTGGTGAATGTGAAGGCGAGCAAGAAGGGTGCGCTCAGTTTCACAGCTTCGCACAAGTGTCAGTTCCCATTGACGGTAAAGGCTGAAGGTAAGACCCTCGTTGCCACCATTCAAGGTGTGGAACAGGAAGGGATTCCTGCCGCTCTGACTGCTCAGTGCCGCACAGATGTAAAGGCTGATGGTACTGTGAAAGTGGATGGCGAGACCATCAAGGTGGAAGGTGCGACAGAAGCTACGCTCTACATCTCTGCTGCCACCAATTTCGTGAATTACCACGATGTTTCAGGTGATGCCGCCAAGAAGAACGAGCAGTTCCTTGCGAATGCAGAGACGATGAAGTTTGATCAGCTCCTGAAACGTCATCTGGCTGAATATCAGAAGCAATACAACCGTGTAAAACTCTCGTTGACCTCATCGGACAACCAGAAACTGCCTACAGACCAGCGTTTGGACAAATTCTACAACAGCACTGATATGGGTATGGTGGCGCTGCTCTTCAACTATGGCCGTTACCTGCTTATCTCTTCTTCACAGAAAGGAGGTCAGGCTGCCAACTTGCAGGGTGTGTGGAACGACAAGCGCAATGCCCCTTGGGACAGCAAATATACCATCAACATCAATGCGGAGATGAACTACTGGCCTGCAGAGGTGTGCAACATCTCAGAGACGGCTGAACCGCTCTTCACGATGACAAAAGACCTCAGTGAGACGGGTGCAGAGACTGCCCGTGTGATGTATGGTTGTCGTGGTTGGGTGGCACATCACAATACAGACCTCTGGCGCATTGCAGGTCCTATTGATGGTGCCGCATGGGGTATGTTCCCCAATGGTGGCGGTTGGTTGACTACTCATTTGTGGGAGCACTACCAATACACGCTCGACAAGGACTTCTTGCGTGAGTACTATCCTGTGATGAAGGGAGCTGCAGAATTCTACCTCGATTTCATGGTGGAGCGTGATGGCGAATTACTCGTTGTGCCCAGCACTTCTCCTGAACATGGCGGTGTCGGCAAGCAGTCCACGATTTGTGCTGCATGTACAATGGATAACCAGATTGTACGCGATGTACTTACACAGGCATTGGCAGCAGCTCAAGTGTTGAATGAAGACGCTGATTTTCAGAAGAAACTGATGAGAGCCATCCCAATGATTCCACCTATGAAGGTGGGCCAGTACGGACAGTTGCAGGAGTGGCGTGAAGATCTTGATGACCCGCGTGACCAGCATCGTCACATCTCCCATCTTTATGGCTTGTATCCATCCAATCAGATTTCTCCATACACGACCCCCGAACTTTGGAAAGCGGCAGGTGTGACCCTTCAACAACGTGGTGACCAAGCGACAGGTTGGAGTCTTGGCTGGAAGACTAATTTCTGGGCACGTATGCTTGATGGTAATCATGCTTTCACGATTATCAGCAATATGCTTCGCCTGTTACCTAATGAAGGTCGTGAACGTGAATATCCCAATGGACGTACTTTCCCCAACCTCTTTGATGCACATCCACCTTTCCAGATTGATGGAAACTTTGGTGTGACAGCAGGTATTGCAGAGATGTTGATGCAGAGTGACCCCATCACGGCGGAACGCCCAGCTATCCATTTGTTGCCTGCTCTTCCAGATGCATGGAAAGAGGGTAGTGTAAGCGGACTTCGTGCCCGTGGCGGTTATGAAGTGAGTGTTGCATGGGCAAATGGCACACTCAAAACTGCCACGATCAAGGCTCAACAGGATGGAACACTCCATTTGCGTTGTAAAGATACTTTGACTGCCAAGGGGCTGAAGCTCGTGAGCACCCATGATGGTGTGTACGAGTATGAGATGCCTGTGAAAGCAGGAGAAATCGTAGCTCTAAGCCATTAAAATAGAGATTCTATAGACTATATATTAAAAAAGAAAATAATCCGTAAAATCCTATTAAAAAACTAACAAATGAGAAAAATCTTTTTTGCAATTCTCTCGTTCTGTGCGCTCACGATGAATGCACAGAACCCGTACCTCCCCTTGTGGGAGCACTTGCCAGACGGTGAGCCTCGTGTTTTCGAAGACCCAGACAATCCAGGCAAGTATCGTGCTTACATTATTGGTTCACATGACGTGACTTACACCGCTTATTGTGGTAATGATGTGCGTATGTGGTCAGCACCTGCTGAAGACCTCAGCCAGTGGCGCGACGAAGGCCCTATCTTCTCTCACTATGTGGATGGCAGATGGGACACGATGTATGCTCCTGACCTCGTGGAGGTGAAAGACAAGACAACTGGTAAGAAGACTTATTGGCTCTATCCTCACTCTCGTGGTTGGCGTCGTACGCCAATGGTATGTAAGGGTGATCGTCCTAATGGTCCTTTCACCCCTGTCAACCTGACTCCTGATGGTCGTCAGTGTGTAGAGGGTTCACTCATCGACTTTGACCCCTCTGTGTTCATCGAGAACATCACAGACAAGAAGGATCCTGACTATGCCAAGGGTTATCGTGCGTATGTGTTCTATGGTTTCCAGCACTCTACAGCTGTTGAACTTGACCAGAACACCATGTACAGCAAGCGCCAGGGTACTGACCCCATTGACCCATTCATCCCAGCCAGCAGCGCTGATGGTCGTCTGCTCGACAGAGCCGGTAGCGAGTATAAAGCCCTCTACAAGGGTCAGAACCCACTCGACTTCAACTTCTTCGAGGCATCTTCTATCCGTCAGGTAGGTAACAAGTACGTGATGGTGTTCTCTGGCTATAGCGGTAAGGAATACGGACTGGGCAACACCAACTCTGCGCTGCGTTATGCCTTTGGTGACTCTCCACTGGGTCCTTGGCGTTCAGGTGGTGTGTTGGTTGACTCTCGTGGTGTCGTGGTGAACGAGGATGGTTCTAAGCTGATCACGACCAATGCAGGTCACAACACACACGGTTCCTTGCAGGAAATCAATGGTCAGTGGTATGTGTTCTATCACCGTCCTCCACGTGGCTTCGGCAATGCGCGTCAGGCAATGGTGGCTCCTGTGAAGATTGAATGGGACAAGAAGCCTGTTGCTCAGGGTGGTGTTGTGAAGATTACGGGTTACGATCCTTATGCGAAGAACAACGAATGGACTGCTAAGGCAAGTGACGGTAACACCTACACAGGTGCAGAGGTTACTTCTGAGGGCTTCCAGATTTTCGGTCTGCCTCCATACGCTTACTATTCTGCAGGTTTGGCTTGTTTCATGTATGGTCCTAACAGCGGTCAGTGGATGCAGGACAACCACGACGTTTGGAACAACTCGATGGATCTCGCTGGCATTCAGAATGGTGGCATCATCGGCTTCAAGTACTTCGGCTTTGGCGGTCTGGCTCAGGACACCAAGGGTGTGAAGGCATTTGCAGGTACGAAGAAGGGCGACAATACCACAATCAATCTCAGTCTGACACCCAGTGGTAAGGGTGCTTTCAAAATTCACGTTAAGTTGGATGATCCTTGGAAGGGACAGGAAATTGGTGTGATCGATGTTCCTGCTTCAGCTCCTCAGACAGCAGGCATGGTCAACTGTGTAGTTCCTGCAGTCGAGGGACTTGCTGGCAAGCACGCCATCTATCTCGTGGTGGAAGGCGATGAAATCAAGCAGCCAGAACAGCCACAGGGTCGTCCTCAGTTTGGTGGCGGCAGACAGCAGCAGGGTCAGCAGCGTCCACAGGGTCTCTTCGATCTCCATGGAATCAGCTTCGCAAAGGGCGTAGGTGCACCAGCTCCTGTTGTTCCAACCATCACTGTCACTGTTGATGGCAAGGAAATCAAGCTGCCTACAGCGCCTATGTTTGCAACTAACGACAATGGTTTCATGATGGCCAACAACTATCAGGCATACGCACCATTGAAGGATAATTCTGTCATCAAGGCAACAGCCTCTGATCCAGGTGTCACCTTCGAAATTGGTAAGGTATCTAATGGCCGTGCTATCGTGAAGGCTACGTACAAAGGTCAGACCAAGAATTACTTCATCAACTGATGTGAAGTCATTGAATAACAACTTCAAAGGGGGGCAACTGTGCTGGTTGCTCCCCTTTTTATGCATCGTTTCCATCAATGCACAAAAAAGACTTCCCCTTCATCACGAAGAAGAAGTCTCTCATCTGAATACTAAACTTTTTTTACTAACCTATTTATTATCAATTTTTCTGCTGCAAAGTTACGGACTTTTTACGAGATAGGCTTTCTCGCATGTTTCAACTTTTTTATTTGGTGTTACTAAGTACTTTTCTCCCCTTTTTTCGGCAAAAATGCAATAAATGTATCAAAAACCAAACATTATGCAACGCTATTGTAAATGAGGTCGGAGGTTTTTCCGTACCTTTGCACAAAATGCTATTCCAAAACTAATCAACATATGAGAAAATTACTATCCGCAGTCTGTTTACTGATGGCAACCATTGCCGTAGCACAAACAACAACTCCCGATGCTTTGCCTGAGGTGACGGCATCAACTAAGATTAAAGTGAAAAATCCGTTCATCTGGGCTGATGCTCCAGACCCTGACATCATTCGTGTTGGTGACTATTATTATTTGGTCACGACGACTATGCACATGTTCCCTGGTGCTCCCATCATGCGCAGTAAGGATCTGGTGCATTGGGAAACGGTGTCTTATCTCTTCGATGAGATTAAGGACACACCCCGTTATGACCTGAAGGAAGGTACCGTGTATGGTCGCGGACAGTGGGCAACCACTTTGCGTTATCATAAGGGCACGTTCTGGGCTCTCTTCGTGGCGAACGACGACCCTCACAAATCCATGGTGTTCAAGACGGACGATCCCGCCAAGGGCTGGAAACTTCACAGCCGCTTGCCCGCCTATCACGACTCATCGCTGTTCTTCGACGATGACGACCGCGTGTATGTATTTTCAGGTAGTGGCGACATCACGCTGGTGGAACTGAATGCAGACCTGACAGGTGAGAAACCTGGTGGCATCCGCAAGAAACTCGAATTGAGAGGCAAGCCACAAGGTCTGCATGAGGGCAGCCGCGTGGTCAAGCACGATGGCATGTACTACCTGCTTTGCATCGCATGGCCTGGTTCGGGTAGAGAAGAGATTGCCTATCGCAGTAAGAACATCGAGGGTCCCTACGACTCCAAGGTGATTCTGAAGAGCAAGCTGGGCGGTTTCAACTTTGCCGGTCAGGGTACCATCGTGGACGGCAAGCATGGCGAGTGGTATGGCGTGATGTTTCAGGACCGCGATGGTGTGGGACGTGTGCTCACCATCGAACCTTGTTCTTGGATTGACGGTTGGCCCGTGCTGGGCACCAAGGGTGATGGCATCATCCCAGAGGTGATGACACTCGACGGTGACTGCGAGTGCCACAAGGAGCCAACCTATGCCGTGATTGAAAAAGATTATCAGTGGAACCACAATTATATCAAGGCGGATATCGCTCCACTGCCTCAGAAGGGTGAAAAGCCTGAATTCGGAAAGCCTATGCGCGATCCAGCCACTTATCGCCAGATTACTTCATGGGAAGGGGTGGTGCTGAAGACCTCACAGGTGTGCAAGAGCATTTACGATGCCCGTAACACACTCACTTGGCGCACATGGGGACCCACCTGTTCAGACACGATCTGCATCGATGCCCGTAAGATGAAAGAAGGAGATTGTGCAGGTTTTGCAGCATTAAATGGTGATTCTGGTGTGTTGACGATTAAACTAAATGGTGGTCAGTATAGTCTAACCATGAGTGAGGAGAATGTGAGCTTGTCGAACAACACCAAGGAAATCACCGATGTGAAGGTGAAAGAGGTGGAGACAGTGAAGCTGCCTAAGGGCAAAGTGGGTAAGATTTATCTCCGCATTGACGGTGACTTCGACGACTTCAGCCGCAAGCGCGATACGGCTAACTTCTACTACAGTTTGGACGGAAAGACTTTCACGCGGATAGGAACGGCTGACTACAAGATGCGTTTTGACTATCGTCGTCTTTTCATGGGTACTCGCTACGCTGCTTTCTACTATGCAACCAAGCAAGTGGGCGGTCAAGTGAGTCTGGAACTGAAGCGTTAATACATTATATATATAATTATTATAGTAATTACTAAATCTTTTTAAAAACTAATCAATGATGAAGAAAACTATCTTTTCAGTGATTCTGGCATCTTTGGCGCTGAGTGCTTCGGCTCAGTTCGGACGCAATCCAGACACCAATCCCGACAAGGGTTACAAGGACACCTATCAGGGTTACTTTACAGTGGGCGTTGCAGTGAACATGCGTAACATCAATGACCCTCAGACGGTGGAAATCATTAAGAAGAATTACAACAGTGTGACGGCAGAGAACGACATGAAGCCTATCTCTGTTCACCCAAGAGAAGGTGAGTGGACTTGGCAGAATGCTGACGCCATTGCAAATTTCTGCCGTCAGAACGGTATCAAGATGCGTGGTCACTGCCTTTGTTGGCACTCTCAGTTCTGCGACTGGATGTTTACCGACAAGAACGGTAAGGAAGTGACAAAGGAAGTGTTCTACGAGCGTCTTCGTGAGCACATCCACACTGTGGTGAACCGCTATAAGGATATTGTGTATGCTTGGGACGTTGTGAACGAAGCCATGTCTGATGGCGGCGGTGGCGGCGGTGGTTTCGGCGGTTTTGGCCGTCAGCAGAACCCTTATCGTGAGAGCCGTGCTTACAGACTCTGTGGTGATGAGTTCATTGCTAAGGCTTTCCAGTTCGCTCATGAGGCAGATCCTAACGCTATTCTCGTTTATAATGACTACAATGCTTTCCAGCCTGCTAAGCGTGATCGCATCTACAACATGGTGAAGAAGATGCAGGATGCAGGTGTGCCAATCACAGGTATTGGTATGCAGGGGCACTACAACTCTTACGGACCAGACGAGTCTGAGGTGGAAGAGGCTATCAAGAAGTATTCTGAACTGGTGAAGCACATCCAGATTACTGAGCTTGACATCCGTCTGAATGAAGAGATGGGTGGTCAGTTGCAGTTCTCTCGTGGTCAGGCAGGTCAGGCTCCTGCTCACCTCGTAACGATGCAGACCGACCGTTACATCAAGTTGTTCCGTCTCTATCGTAAGTATAAAGACATCATCGACAACGTGACTTTCTGGAACGTATCTGATAAGGATTCTTGGGTAGGTGTGAACAATCACCCACTGCCATTCGATGAGAATCTCCGTCCAAAGAGCGTTTACTATGCTATCAAGAACTTTGATCCTGCATTGGATAACGTGACTCCTCTTGAGGACTTCAAGCCTAACGAACTGAACCAGCCAGGTCAGGAATATCCTCAGGTGAACTCTCAGGGTTATGCTCGTTTCCAGATTAAGGCTCCAGAGGCTCGTTCAGTTATCGTTAGCCTCGGTCTTGGTGGCAACGGTGGTACTGTGCTCAAGAAGGGCGAAGGTGGTGTTTGGACTGGTACAACTGACGGTCCTATGGATGAAGGTTTCCACTACTATCACATGACCATCGATGGTGCAACTGTGAACGACCCGGGTACGAACAACTACTATGGTTCTACCCGTTGGGAGAGCGGTATCGAAATCCCAGCTCACGACCGTGACTTCTATGCACTCAAGAATGTGCCTCATGGCAATGTAACAGAGATTCTCTTCCACTCACCAAGCACCAACGCTGAGCGTCGTGCCTTCGTTTATACTCCTGCTGAGTATGAAAAGAATCCTAAGAAGAAATATCCAGTACTTTATCTCCAGCACGGTTGGGGTGAGAACGAATACGCTTGGAGCAACCAAGGTCACGCTGGTCTCATCATGGATAACCTCCTCGCTGACGGCAAGGCTAAGCCATTCATCATCGTTATGACTTATGGTATGACTAACGATGCAGGTTTCGGCTCACTGGGCAGCTTCAACTACAAGAACTTCGAGACTGTGCTCGTTGACGAGTTGATTCCATACGTGGACAGCCACTTCCGCACTATCGCCAAGAAGGAAAGCCGTGCGATGGCAGGTCTGTCAATGGGTGGTATGGAGACAAAGAACATCACCTTGGCTCGTCCAGAGACATTCGATTGGTACGGACTCCTCAGTGGTGGTACATACGCTCCAGCTGACTTCGAGGGTAAGGCTAAGCCAAAGTTCATCTTCACTTCTTGTGGTTCGAAGGAGAATCCTGACGGCGTGAAGAAGTCTGTAGAGGACCTCAAGGCTGCTGGTTTCAATGCTTACTCTTACGTGTCAGAGGGCACAGCACACGAGTTCCTCACATGGCGTCGTAGCCTCAAGGAGATGGCTCAATTGCTGTTCAAGTAATAGAACGAACACGGATCATACGAATTCATACGAATAAATGAGACCTCGAAGGCTGGAAAGCTTTCGGGGTCTTTTTGTTTCCTGTAACATCCTGAAATCGCCATATACAGGCGCCTCCCCTTATATTTGTAACCTATCGAAAAATACATGTAACATTCTAAAAACCCCTTTTTTTGCAATTTCCATAACTTTGCAGCGGAATTTGTTGCTTTTAAAAGCATGACCAAATTTATTTAACCAAAAACAGATTCAACAACAAACAATCAACAACAAACAGTCAAAACAATTAATAACCAAATTTCATTTAACCAAAAACTTTTTTTAGTTATGAAGAAAAATTACTTACTGATTGCAGCTGGTCTTTTAGGTGCCGCTTCCTTGCAGGCACAGACCGTTGTGGCATCACTCGATTTCGAGGATGAATCCCAGAAGGGTGCATTCAAGACCGAGTATGCTCTTACACCAGAACTTGGTTTCTTTGGTGACTGGGTGAATTACAAAGACACTGACGAGTGGGATGAACGGTCGAAAGACGAACCACACAGTGGTGAGTACTGCTTCATGGCTGCCAACACAGGCGCTATCGGACAGACTTGGGATCGTGGTTTCAAGTTGAGTTTCCCCATGAAGGTGGAAACTCCTTACCGTGTCAGCTTCTGGGCTAAGGTTGACCCATCTTATCAGGGTTCTGATGCAGGCGGCGGCAGAACTTTGGAGAGCACAGAGCTTACTTCTTGGCTCTCAAAAGGTATGGAGAACTATGACAAGTCCATCCTGAGCTATGGAATGGATCACAAGAATGGTCCAAGAGATGGCGTTCTGTTCAATGGTGAGTGGCAGCATGTGTCATACGTTGTTTATAACCCAACGGCTGAGGCAATGGATGCAACCATTCCATCATGGCAGGGTGGTGGTGAATTCCCCGCAAGATTTGGCGGTCAAGCTGGTGAAACTTACAGATCTCACTTCGAAGAGAAGCTTCCTGAGGTTTACTTCTTTATCGCGAATCTGTTCTGTCCTGTTACTTATTACCTCGATGACATCGTGATTGAGGAAGGTGTAACAGTACGTGAAGTGACCTATAGCGATGAAATCATCAAGGTTGACTTCGGTTATGCAACAAACATTGCAACTCTTGCTAAAGCCAACAAGGGCACTCTCTCATTGGATAAGGATCTTGTTACCGTAACTATCAACGGCGAAGAAACAGAGGTTGTATATGTTGAAGGTAAGGAAGATGGTTTCCTCTATATCAATGTAGCTGCACAGATGTTTGAAGATGATGAAGTGGTTGTAAGTTTCAAGGGCTCTGAAGAAATGCTTTATTCTTCTGCCAACCGTCCAAGTTCTGACACAACAGGCAACGTCCAGGTGTTCGGTTTCAAGAATGAGAGGGCCTATTGGGATGAGACTGTCGAGACAGTGTTTGCTGCTTGGGGTAAGCCAACTATGAAGAGTTCTGTTCCTGTGAACAACTCATTCAACTTGAAGGCTGAAGACGTGAAGGAAGTTACTGTGAATTTCGTTTCTGCAGTGAATATTAAGAACGCAAGCGCAGTGCTGATTAAGGGTGCTCAGAAAACGAGCTTGACAAGTGCAATGCAACTCTCTGAGGATAAAAAGACCATTACGATTCCAGTGTCTGGTTTGACTGATGGTGCATATAAACTGGTTATTGAGAACCTCAAGAATGAGAATGACGAGTATGCTGAAGAACCAGCAGAAGTCAATTTCGAAATTGGTGAGCCTAAGGGCGATGCAGAAGAGCAGATTGCTGTAGAGTCTGACTACACTGGTTATGGTCAGGATGCTCTTCCAATCGGTTATAGCGGTACAAGTGACAATGGCGAGCGCCAGAGTACATCGGCTGAGCCATATACTGGTGGCGGCGCTCCACGTATTATGGGTGCAAACGACCACGTGAATCATGGTATCTATTGGGGTGCTCGTGGTGGTTCTAAGGGTCTCCTCCAGTTTGGTAAGTATGCCGCTGAGTTGGCTATTGGTGGCCAGCTTCCAGAGGGTATTACAGACGAAGAAGCGCTCTATCTTGATGAGGGTACTTATCTCTTGACTTTCCGCAATGGTGCATGGGAAGACCACACTCAACCATACGCTGTAAGAGTGTGCAAGCCTGGTGATGAAACACCTGAAGTGATTTTTGAAGAAACTGGTATCGTGCCAGATTCAAAGATTCTGCACGAAGGTGTTAACATCACAACTGATGCTGCGATTAGTCCAATTGAGTATGAGTTCGCGGTTACAGAACCTGGTTACTACTATGTAGAATTTGAAGGAAACACTGGTTGGCAGTGCTGGATTCTCACCTCTCTCTCTGTTACTTCTAAGCCAGCTTCTTCAGGTGCAGCTGCCATGAAGAAACTGAATGATGCCATTGAGACTGCTCAGATGAATCTGAATGGTGCTGATGAGAAGTATGATGGTACTGCTAAAACTGCTTTGGCAGAGGTTATCAAGAAAGCACAGGAAGGCACATATACCAATCCTCAGGAAGTTACTGAAATGGTGAAGGAACTGAGTGCTGCAAGCCAGAAGCTCGCAGAGCGCAAGGCAAACTACGACAACTTCGTGAAGAAGCTTGCTGATGCTCAGTCTTCAATCGAGGCACTCGAGGGTAAGTATAAGACCAATGCAAAGGTGAAGGATGCTGAGGCTATCATCAAGAAGTATGACGGTGTTGATCCAAAGGGCTTCTCTGACAGTGAACTCGCTGCCGCTTCTAAGGATGTGGATGACGTTCCTGGTATCTTGAACAACATCAAGTCTGTTGTTGATATTCTGACTTACCGCGCTATTCAGGCTTCAGATCTAGGTCTTAAGCTGGGTGTTGATGAAAACGTAATTGATGCGCTTGATGCTCTCTCTTCTGACGCTACAGATGATATTGACGCAGCAAACAAGCAGATTACGCTTGCACTCTATGAGTCTATTGCTGGTGGTATTGACCTCGATCCTCTGTATGAGAAATCATATAGCTCTGAAGTGGATGAAGAATTTGACGAGACTGATCCAGAGTCTGTTGCAACGCACGATGCTGATGGCCACAAGCTCATTCTTTCTGGTATCCCAGTTTCTGGTTACGTTAGAAATCCAAATTTCTATACTACTGCTACAGACGCCTCAGTCGTTGACTTCCCAGGTTGGACACTCGAAGGACTTGAGTACACAACAACTAACGACGAAGGTGAAGAAGAAGTTCACACAGGTTCTGCTAAGATGACAACAGCTGCTTCTGCTAGCAACCCAGCGGTTACTGCTTCACTCAATGGTTATGGTCAGTCTGCTGAATACAAGTTCTATCAGGTAATTGAGAATATCCCTGCAGGTGAATATATGGTGAACATCCAGACTCGTACTGCTGCTAAGAACAATCCTGATAGTGATGGCGAATATGGCTTCTTCAACGCTCAGGACGAAAATGGTGTTTGGGATAAGTACATCTTCGCTCAGGTGGATGACGAGGCTCCTATTATGGTTCCATTCACAGTGGGTGCTTACAATGATCAGGGTTATGCTACTTATATTCCTGGCATTAAGATTAAGGATGGTCAGAAACTCACTATCGGTGCTGTTGAACACTTGGTTTCTGGCAAGGCTTCTACTCATACTTGGAATGAAGAGTTGGGTGCTTACGAGCCAGCTGCATTCTGGGACACCAACACTTGGGTGAGAAATGCAACTCTCTATTTCACTGCTCCTCTCGAGGGTTACGACTACGCAGCTGCTGCTAAGAAGGTGGCTGAGGAAATCGCTACTGAGATTGTGACTGTTGAGGAAGCTGCTCCTGCTGAGGGCGAAGTGCTCTACAACGTTGCTGGTCAGGTGGTAGATGAGAACTACAAGGGTATCGTAGTTACTGCAAGCGGTAAGAAGTACCTGAAGAAGTAAGACGATCGTTCAATACTGAACATACAATCTATTCATGGTGGCTGTATCTCTCGCAGATACAGCCACCTGTTTTTTCTTTCCCCTCGCATTCCAAAAGCTTTCACTAAGCCAAGTTAAAAAAAAACTTAATTTATTTTGTATTGTGCTCAGTTATTCGTAACTTTGCCCCCTGAAACAAGTACTACACTAAACTTGACAAACTAGCTTATGAGAATCTTTATACTAACAATTCTGCTCTCCTTTTGGGGCGCACTAGGGTTGAGTGCCCAAAATGTTTTGTTCTTTGATTCAAAGAAAGGACTCTCCAATTCTGGTGTCCGTAATATTTATGAAGATAGTCGCCACAATATCTGGATCACGACATTGAGCGGTTTGAGCCGCTATGATGGCGTGAAGATGAATGTCTATCGCCACGAGGATGGAAATCCTTTCTCGTTGTTGCACGACGAGAGTACCTGCGTGATGGAGTATGACCGAAATCATCTTTTTGTGGGAACCAACAGCGGTGTGCAGATGTACGATTATGAAACGGATAAATTCACCAAGATACCCATTGTTTCAGAATCGGGAGATACCGTCGCGGCCCGTGTTGTCAGCATTGCCCATATTGGCGAGAAGCGTTTTATGATGTGTTTGACTGCTGGTGGACATGGTGAACTGGAAGTTGCAAAAGATGGTTCGATGGTGTTCAGACGTCTGACAAAGCGTCTGGCAGAGACCAACAATGCCATCCCCATCCAATTCTTTGAAGACACGAAACATAACCTGTGGCTGGTGAATGCAAGGGGACAGGTGTATCGTAAGACGCAGAAGGGCAACCTGAAAGTCTATGATGAAGCGCGGAACGTAAGAAAGATCTGCCAAAGTACCTCAGGAAACCTATATGCTGTCAGCATCGATGATGGTCTGTACTATTATGATAAAGCAGCAGACCAGTTCCGTCAGGTGGCTACTGGGGCTGATTTAGGCGGAGCTGTCTATGGCTTCAACGCATGGACGGATGGACGTATGTTCATTTGTACGGATGGCGGCGGTCTGCGCGTGTATGATGAAAAGACAGGCAAGGTGACGCTGAGCACCATTAAGGTGAGTGATTTTGATTTGGCAACCAGCAACGTGAAGGATGCCATCTGCGACTCTTATGGCAACGTGTGGGTGGGTATTTACTGGAAAGGTGTGATGATGAAGCCTGTGAGCCAGTCAGCGTTTGAGTATGTGGGACAACATTCTATCACCAAGAATACCATTGGCACCAATGCCATTTTTTCTGTAGCAAAGGCTCCTAACAATAAAATATGGGTGGTGGTGGATAATGATGGTTTGTATCAGATGTCTGCCGACGGAACTTCTTCCACCCATTGGGGCAAGGAAACCAATCCTGAGATGCCTCGCGCCTTCACATCTGCCTGCAATGTGGATGCCTCCACTGTACTGTTAGGCACATTCATGGGCGGATTGTGGAAGATGTCAGGAGGACGTTTCTCGTTGTTAACTTCTGACATCAGCTTGATATTCGACATTCAGCCTGCAGAAGAGCAGGGGTGCTATTGGATTGCGACAGTGGGTAATGGAATCTTCTATTACAATTACGCAACAGGAAAGTACATCCACTATACTCCTGATTGGAACAGGGGTGATGAGGGAAGACGTATCATCGGAAATGCCTACACTTATGCTGTCATGCCTTTGGGTGACAAGCTGTTTGTGGGTACATCAGGTGGATTGACCATTTGCCATTTGGAGAAGAATGGCATCATCAAGAAGGAGAGTACCAATTTGTTGGATGGTCTCGCTGTGCGTCATTTTGCCGTCTCTGCCGATAAGAGCACTGTCTGGATTGCCACCAATAGGGGACTTGTCCGCATGGATGTAGCGAGCCAGGTCACTTACACCTACACGAAGGAAAATAGCGAACTTCCTGTCAATGGAATAGAGTCGTTGTGCTTCGCTGGCCATCAGTTGTGGATTGGCACCATTATGGGGCTTTCTTGTATGGATGTTGGAACAGAGCATTTTGCCACTTTCTATGCTGACGACGGTTTGCAGGACAATGAATTCTGTCGTGGTGTTGTGTTGTCGATGGATGGAAAGATTTACTTTGGAGGCATTAGTGGCTTGACTTATTTCGACACGAAAGGAATGGAGAGATGGCGAAATGGTGGACACCGGTTGCATTTGCGTCTGGTTGATGTATTGGTGGATGGCAAGACGGTGCATAAGGGTGATATGTCGGGCAGTTATGAGATGTTGCAGGGTGTGGTGGATGATTGTGCACGACTGGATTTGTGTCATACAGACAATCAGTTCACTTTGGAACTGGATGTGATAGAATTGAACAATCAGCATGTGGTCTATGAGTATAGCGTGGATGGTGGTGAATGGGAGAATCAAGGTGGAAATAACTCACGTATCGTCTTTGCTAACTTGGCTCCAGGTGTCTATCATATCAAGGTGCGTGCATTGGCAATGGGAACCATGAGTGAGGAACGCGAGTTTGTTGTCACGATTCATCCTGCATGGTATTCTTCTATGTGGGCAAAGATGGCCTATCTCCTTTTGTTCCTTGCCTTGTGTTGGTTCTTCTATGAATATGTAAGGCGTCAAGTCAGATTGCGTCGCGTCATGGCACGTAACCGCCAGCAGCACGAGCTGAATGAGGCTCGTATGCAGTTCTTCATGAACATCAGTCATGAGATTCGTACGCCTATGACCCTGATTCTGGCTCCGCTGGAGAAGATGATTGGTCATGACAAGGATCCTGAACGCCAACGCAACTATCTGCTGATGAGGGAGAACTCGAAGCGTATCCTTCGACTGATCAATCAGATGATGGATGTGCGAAAGATTGAACAGGGCAAGTTCCTGCTCGACTATCATCCTGTGGAACTGGTGGAGTTCCTGCAAAACATCTATGATGTGTTTGCCGCCAATGCACAAAGTCGCAACATCCAGTACGAGTTTATACACGATGTGGATCGCTTGCAGGTGTATGTCGATCCTGACAATATGGACAAGATTGTGATGAACCTGCTGTCGAATGCCTTTAAGTTCACGCCTGATGGTGGTAAGATTACCTTGCTGCTGAAGGACAAGGGCGCTGATTTTGAGGTGCAGGTGGCAGACTCTGGTGTCGGCATTCCAGATGATGAGAAGCAGAAGGTGTTTGAGCGCTTCTACTCTGTCAAGCATCAGAATGGCTATATGGGTACAGGCATCGGACTGAACTTGACCTCTTTGCTGGTGCGTCTGCACAAGGGTGCCATCACGATTGAGGACAACCCAGAAGGAAAGGGAACCTTGTTTGTGGTGAACATGCCTGTGGGCGACGAATCACTGAGAGTCATCAAACAGGAATCTTTGCAGGAGGTGAAACAGACGGCTGAGGAGGAGGATACGAATGCCACGTCCTTGTTCAACTTTGAAAAACCTATGGACACGCATCGGAAACATGCTCTGTTGGTGGAGGACGATGAAGCGATACGTCAGTATGTGCAAGGGGAACTGTCTTCAGATTTAGTGGTGCAGACATGTGCCAACGGACAAGAGGCGTGGGATTATATTGTTACCCATCAGGGCAAGGTGGACATCGTCATCAGCGATGTCATGATGCCAGTGATGGATGGTATGACTTTGTGCCAAAAACTGAAGTCCAACTTCAACACCAACCATATCCCTGTGGTGTTGGTGACAGCATTGGGCAGCGATGCCGACCGCATTATAGGAATCTCCAATGGTGCCGATGCATACGTGTCGAAGCCGTTCAACATCGATGTGCTGCGTACGACCGTCATGCAGTTGCTGAAGTCGCGCCAGCTCTTGCAGGGCAAGTATCATGGCGACAAGCAGCAGGAAGAGCATATTGACAAGGTGGAGATGGAATCACCCGACGAGAACCTGATGAAACGTGTGATGAAGGTCATCAACGAGAATATGGACAATCCAGAATTGTCTGTCGAACTGGTGGCAGACAAGGTGGGCATCAGTCGTGTGCATTTCTATCGTAAGATGAAGGATCTGACAGGACAGGCTCCACGCGACTTTGTCAAGTACGTGCGACTGAAAGAGGCTGCACGACTCTTGGCAGACAAGAACTACGACATCACCGGTGTCAGTGTCGCCACAGGTTTCAAGTCCCTTTCTGCCTTCTCCACCAGCTTCAAGGCTCTCTATGGACTCACCCCGTCGGAATGGGTGAAACAGCACGAGGAGTAATCTTCTACAGAATCAATAGCTCCTATAACTCAGCCCCTATAGGGTAGTGTAACAGAAAAGCCGAGTTTCTCACGAAGCCCGGCTTTCTCGACTAATTAACTAACTAACTAATTATTAACCTATTTATGCTTTACTAACTTTTTCTGGTGCAAAGTTACGGACTTTTCACAACGTGCGTTTCATCAGATGTTTCAATTGTTTCTTTATATGTCACCACCCCCA
>Ga0310695_10001430_pt1 | contig 56651 bp, 44 predicted proteins | sample RumenRJG_04DNA_FD_203882 | JGI IMG/M metagenome (GOLD analysis project Ga0310695, IMG submission 203882) | Bovine rumen microbial communities from Lethbridge, Alberta, Canada - RJG_04 (v2) (version 2) | ecosystem: Host-associated > Mammals > Digestive system > Stomach > Rumen | place: Canada...
CTGATCGTTCCACAGGTTCGGGTCGCCGGAATCCTTTTCAAGGACGTAGAGTTCTTCGGTCTTTGCCTCTAAGTCAAAGATACCCCCAGAGTTTATCGATGCGGCTGCGCAACTCGATAAGCCCGGTATGTGTAGTGTTGAATGCCATATCAAACCTCTAATATCAGCTAGTTAAAAAAAGAAGTGCCATCCTGAGTGCAGAACCGTAGATTCAAAATCGAAGGACCCAAAAGGATCTCTGGATTCTTCGACTTCGCTACGCTTCGCTCAGAATGACACGTACAAACAGTTCGTGCTATTACTTAGCAGAGCCGATTGCCTGAGGCGGTTCGTACTTCTTGTCGAGGTACTGGACCTTGTAGGTCTTGCCGAGGTCGTCGAGGTAAGCCTTGAGCTTAGCCTGGCGTTCCTGTTCAGCCTGCACGCGCAAGATGTAATCGATCTGGTGCTTGTAGCTTTCAAACTTGCCGTCGTTCTTTTCAGTAAGCATGAAGATAGACACACCGTCATTTTCCGTAATGACTTCGGAAATTTCACCGACCTTGATCTTGCCAACAGCCTTGGCGAAAGCGGCGCTCTTGGACTTGGCGAGGAACTTGTTCATGATACCGCCAGTCTTCTTAGCTTCCTTGTCGTCGCTGTACATGGCAGCAAGCTGAGCAAACGTAGCCTTCTTGGAGCGAACCTGGGCTGCAAGACCCTTCAACATATCCTTAGCGTCGTTGATTTCCTGAGTGCTCTTACCCTTGGTAGAGATAAAGATGCGGGCACCGCTAATCGTATCGTTGATAGCGACCTTAGTCTTGTTGAGTTCCCAGAAAGCTTGGAGCTGCTTTTCGGTCGGAGCTTCCGGATACGGAACCTTCTTTTCGAGAATCTGTTCGCTCTTGAGCTGGTCTTCAATCTTGGACTTGAACTGAGCCATCGTCGTGTTAGACTTCTTGAGTTCCTTCTGGAAAGCTTCTTCGCTCGGGAACTGCTTCTTGAAGAGTGCGGTCAAGCTGTCCACCTTGGATGCGGAAACCTTGATGCCCATCTTCTTGGCTTCGAGCTTGATGAGTTCCTGACCCACGAGATTGTCAACAACGGCATAGCGAAGTTGAGTCATCATTTCTTCAGTCAACTTCTGGCCCGGAGCCTGCTGCTGACCGAGCATGGTTGCAAGGCTATCGATTTTACCAGCAGAAATACCGGTCTTTTCGACACGGATGACATCGATGCTTTTCGTATTCATCAACTGAGCAGAAGCAATACCGGCAGTAACGAGCACGGCAGCAACACCACGAGAAATGAGTTTAAGAGACATTATTTATCCTTTTATTAAAAATATCAAGGTTTTTAAAATTCAAGGGTTAATATAGAAAACTTACAACTCACACGCGTGTCATAATCGTGATTTTACGCAAACAAAACAATGTTCTTACAAAAAATTGAAGTTATGACTCGATTTTGCTAAATTATTGCACATGAACAAGATTAAAGTATATACGTTGCAAGGCAAATGGACCGGGGATTTCGATTCCAATAACAAGTGGTACAAGGACGAAGCGCTCAAGCTCAAGGGCAAAGACATCGATTTGCTCGTCCTCCCCGAACTTTTCCACACTCCGTACTTCCCGTTCGAAGAAAACGCAGACTTTTTCGACTTGGCGATTGAAAAGGACCACCCGATTGTCGCCGAATGGCAAGAAATTGCAAAGGAACTGAACGCCGTTGTCGTGTTCCCGTTCTTTGAAAAGCGCGCCCGTGGCATTTACCACAATTCGGCATTCGTTTTTGAACGTGACGGAAGCATCGCCGGGCTTTACCGCAAGAGCCACATTCCCGACGACCCCGCCTTCTTCGAAAAGTATTACTTTATTCCGGGTGACACCGGTTTCGAACCGATCAAGACGAGCGCAGGTACGCTTGGCGTGCTTATTTGCTGGGACCAGTGGTTCCCTGAAGCTGCCCGTATCATGAGCCTCAAGGGGGCCGACGTGCTCATCTACCCGACTGCTATTGGTTGGATGGATTCTGAACCCAAGGAAATTTACCCGCGACAGCAAGATAGCTGGATGACAGTCATGCGCGGACATGCGATTGCAAACCGCACATTCGTGATTGCTGCTAACCGCTCGGGCGTCGAAGGACACCTCACGTTCTGGGGCACAAGCTTTGTCGCTGCACCGGACGGATACATTTTGCAAAAGTGCGATCCGGAATTCTTGGGTGCAAGCTATGTCGAGCTCGACCTTGCCGAAACCGAAGAAAATCGCCGTTGGTGGCCGCATTTCCGCGACAGACGCGTGGACTTGTACAAGGACATCCTCAAGATTTGGGCTGATTAGTTGTTAGCCGTTAGTCATTAGCTATTAGTAAAAAAGGCAGCAAAGCTGCAATTATAAGACTAAGGACCATTGACTAATGACTATTGACCAAAGATTTAATATAAAGGATTTTTTCCATGACGAAAAATTCAATTCGTTATCCGGCGGAATGGGAAAAGCAGAGTGCCACGTGGCTTGCATTCCCGCACAACAAGACGAACTGGTATGGTGAACGCGGCATCAACATCCGCAAGTTCTATGTAGAACTTATCCGTAACATCACGGAATTCCAACCGGTGAATCTCTTGCTCCCGGCCAAGAACTTTTTGACCGACGAAGAAAAGGCGGCCCTCGCCAATCGCCCGTTCCCGGTGAACTTCATCGTCATCAAGACAAACGACATCTGGATTCGCGATTACGGTCCGTTCTTTATGAAGAAGGGCAACAAGAAGGTCGTTACCGAAACGCAGTTCAACGCTTGGGGCGCCAAGTTCCCGCCATGGGGACTCGACAACGCCATTCCACAGAAGATTGCCGAAAAGCAGGGACTCTCGCTCAACGAAAGCGTCCCGTTCATCTTCGAAGGCGGCGCTATCGAAGTCAATGGCGACGGTCTCGGCATCACGACCGAAGATTGCCTCGTCGGTAAGAACCGCAATGACGAGAAGGATTTGAAGAAAGTCGTGAAAGCCCTCTGCAAGGCTTTCGGCCTCAAGGAATTGCTCGTACTCCCGCACGGATTGCACGGCGACCACACGGACGGCCACATCGATAACGTTGCACGCTTTGTCGCTAAAGACAGAGTCGTCATGTGCATGACGGACAACAAGCGCTCCCCCAACTACGCGATTTTGACCGAAGCCCAGCAGTTCATCGAAAGCTGGCTTAAGGAACATTACGAAACCGCCAAGGTCGATACACTTCCGCTCCCGCCGCAGCGCGTGCTCGATGACGGACAAATTCTCCCAGCATCGTACATGAACTACATCTACGTGAACGGTGGACTCATCTTCCCGAAATACAAGTGCCCGAACGATGCGAAAGCTAAGAAGTATTTTGAGAGCGTGTACCCGGATCGTAAGGTGATTGGCATTGATTGCCGCACCGTGATTGAAGAAGGCGGCAGCCTCCACTGCATGAGTAAGCACGAAAGCGAGTAATTATTTCTTTCTCGCTTTTGCGATTGCTTCTTTTGCTAGTTTATCTACAAGTTCGTTCCACTTGACGCCAGTATGGGCGGCGACCTTTTCAAATTGCACTCGATGCAGATAAGGTTTTGCAGCCGCCACATACATCTTGGCGATATTGCTCTTGGCTTGCCATTCACCCTTAGCCCAGCGCGCAATGCCTTCGTAGTCGTGGCAAATAACGCCCTTCATATCGTGCGCATCTAGCCATCTCATCGCCTGGAACGAAGCCATCACTTCCCCATCGATATTCCTACTTTCAGCATCGAATGCCGTAATTCCCGAACCACGGGCAAGTTCGTTGTCGTCTTCAGTTACAACAAACGCCCAGCCGGCTGGGCCAAATCCAGGCGAAAACGAACCATCGACAAATACACGGATCCCATCGGGCGCAGGAGCCTCCATTCCGTCGAGCCAAGCTTGCGCTTCATCGCGGGAACCGAAGGATTTGAACAAAACACCTTTAACCCCATGCGTGAGTTTTTGGCACTCGTCCCACGTGGTTACAATTTTCTTTTCATTTTCGCTTTTTACGGCATAGAACTTCTGTTTAGGCATGGCGCAAATTTAATATATTTTTAGCGAATTTAGAATTAGGAGACCTTTTGTTTTCTTCACGGTACTTTGCCGACGGCAAAAATTATTTTGCAATGCGCTTTCTTTGCAAGCCATTATTATATCGTTGGTTTGCCAAAAAAGCAGGAGACATAAAGAACTCCATGACATTTTCGTTCCCCGAATGCTTGCAGAACGGCGAAAAAGTCGTGTTCTTCATGCCCGAGGAAAAGGAAGTCGCTAAAGTCATCCTAAGCGAAATCCCCGACGAAAATCTCAAAAAAATCTTGTTTGTTGCCCACGGCGATCTAGAAATTCTCTTTTCAAAGACAAAGGCTCAAGTTTCTTACTACACCGATAAAGGCTGCCGCTATGGAGAGACCCTTTTCGATAAGCTTGAATATCAAGTAAAAACTTTTGCCCCTACAGCCTGTGTTTATCCAGGTCCGTACAAACCACAATTTTTATACCTCGCCCTCGTTAGTGGTGCCGTGTGTCGAGTCGGTTTTGATTGCGCCAAGGAGTACCCGTTCTTAAACTTAAGTCTCCACCCGCTCAAGACGATTTCGCCCGCTAGGATGATGGCACGCTATTTTACAAAGGGTAAAAAAGGCTAGCCATGCAAAAGATGTTTTCGACAATCATCACCGAAAATGGCGGCTATGCAGACTTGCACATGCATACCAAGCTCTCTGACGGTACACTTTCCGTTGATGAATTGCTCATGCTCTGCAAGCGCAAAGGTCTCCGTTGCATTTCCATCACGGATCACGACAATCTCGACAGCTACAAGCTCGCCGAAGAACCCGCCAAGGAAATCGGTCTCGAAATCATCCCTGGAATTGAAATTTCTGCCGTGTGGCAAGGCAAGGACATCCACATTCTAGGTTACTTCTGCGACCCGACGAACCTCGCCTTGAACATGGAACTCGAAGATTTTGCCAAGCAGCGCATCGCCCGCGTAAAAGCGATTATCAAGAAGCTGAATGCGCTCGGCATAGGCATCACATTCGAAAAAGTGCATTCGTACTGCAAGGGGAAAATCATCGGACGCCCGCACATCGCGATGTCGCTCGTCGATGAAGAATACATTTCGAACTTCTCCGAAGCTTTCACGAAATACCTCGGTGACGGTTGTATCGCGTTCGTCGAAAAGAAAGGTCTCAACCCGCAAGAAACAATTCGACTGATTGAAAACGCCGGCGGCATTGCCGTACTTGCCCACCCGTACAAATCTGGGCTCAGCGACAAGTTCATCGAAAATATGGTGGAATGGGGCATTCAGGGCATGGAAGTCTACAGCCCTGCGCAAAAGGGTGCTGTTGGACGCAAGTACAAGGAAATGGCTCAAAGGTTTGGTCTTGTGGGTACAGGCGGTTCCGACTTCCACACCGAAAACGGGACTTACCCCCCAGGTTGCATGAAAATGCCCTACACTGTTGTCCAGGCACTTCGAGAAAGACGCGAAAAGTCTCGTGCAGAATGGTTCTAATGAATCGTGGAATTCTTCTAATTGCAGTATTGTCGACGCTTGTATCAAGCGTTTTTGCGGATGTCATCCACGCGAAGCAGAGCAAGCGCCCCGCTCCGCAGGACTCGGTTTTTGAAACGCCGAACTCCCCCGACCCCGCACCTCGAGAAACTGATGCCGGTCGTTGGGTCATTCCGTTGCGCGAAGTCATGCAGCGCACGTACGACCTTTCTGGTCAAAAATCAGAATGGGTGCTGGGTACATCCATCCTCGGCAGTCCGGAACTCCCTGCCAAAGCTCTTGGCATTGGTAGCTTAAGCAAACGCTATCCGAGCAAGCTCGCAGGCATTTACACCACGCGTTTAAGCTATGACGGTTCGACGCTCGCCCTCAATGGCGAAAACGGCATTCTCTTTGAAGAACGCCACGGCATCCCGGTCGATACGCCGATTACAGATGTGAACTGGGAACGCGGTGCATTTGAAGGCAACGCTTTGCGACTGGAATTTCGCCGCCTCATTACAGACTCGGTGACGCTCGATCTCGGTGTGGCAAGCCATTCCGACATGCTCTCAAAGCCGTATGAATACCAGCCTGTGACGCATTCGCCGTATTTTGCATTGGGGCGTGACTCTACGCAAATTCCGTTTGGCGGCCGCAACATCGCCATGAACAGCATGCACCTCCAGCCCATTGTCACTTGGCGATTTGGCTACGGCAAGGCTTTTGTGAAGATAAACTATTTAAGTCTCGACAATGCCGACAATACAACGCACGAAGTTTTGCTCGATACGCTTGACCCGACAGCCCGCAATTTCCAGACAGACCCGTACAGGATTATCATTGAATCTCGCACGTATGGCGGAGGCGTTGAATTCTACCCCATCAAGGATTTGACGCTTGGCACAGAAATCCATTACGGCAATCACGAAATAGAATTGCGTAAGCTCTCCAGGATTATCAAAAGTTCGGACACGACTTACAGCGAAAACGGGCTACGCAGCATCAACATCAGTTATTACGACACGAGCAAAGTCCGCAATTACGAGACGATTCTCGGAAACTTCGATGTTCGCTACAACGCCTTCTTGAACCCGAAACTCCATTTTGAATATGAATTTCTAAACACCGAAGAATCAGGCAGCGACACGAAAAAGAAAACGCATTACCAAGACCGCGAAATTGGCTATGCCGAAGTTTCCGATACGCTTTTCGGGAAGGCTCTTTTCCGTGTGCAAGCAGGCATGCAGCGCAACAGTTCGCTCCTTAACGAGGTCAAATTTGCACCCGCGTTTTCAATTGATGGAACGTACTTGCTTCCATATCATTTGATGGCAAGCGCCTCGTACCGCCACGACAACAAGTTCCCGGACGTGAATCAAATCAAGCTCATCGAAACAGGACGAATCGCGTTCCCAAACGAAGACCTCAAGCACGAAGTGCGCGACCGTACGACCGCCAATCTCGTGTGGCAAAAACGCGATGTCTTTTACGGTCTTGGGCTGCGTTATGAACATGCCAACAACTTGATCAAGCCCCACTGGGCTATTGCTGGGAAAATCGATTCAACGAGTTCATACGACGATATTAACGATGTGACGATCACCGAAGTTACCGATTCCCTGGAAAACGCCTTCCGCTACGAAAATCTCGATCATGCCCATACGCTCGACTGGTTGATGCAAATCGGATTCCGTCTTGGAAACTGGAAATTCTACTTCGAACGTGGCGAAAAAATCACTCGCACAAAGCTTATCGATACACCTTCGCTTTACTACAAAGGCAGTATCCATTGGCAAAATCGATTTGTGAAAGATAGACTCGGCGTGAGCGTTCGCGTGGACTTTCAGTGGTTCAACAACCGCTACGACTGCACTATTGATGAAAATGGCAAGCCCAAGCTTGTCCAGCTCAATAAATACTTAGCGATGGATTTTGAAGCGCGCATGCAGATTCTCACGTTTGAACTTTACAACCGCATCGAGAATTTCAACCACAGCATTTACGCCCCGGAATCCGGCTATACGCCTGAAGGGCTCCGTTTCGCTTACGGCATCGTCTGGACTTTTGGAAATTAATCGTTTAAACGGCCTGGATTCCGAGCAGTACTAAATATGCGATGTAAAGGCTCAAGAAGAGCGCTCCACCAATTCGTCCAAAACCACTCACACGCTTGCCATTCTTTTTCTTGAAAGGGATGCAGATAAAGAAAAGCAAAAGCGTGAGAGCAATCATTATTGGCACGTCACGACTCATGATTTCTGGATCTGCCGCTTTTATCGGTGCAATAACAGATGCAAGCCCGACTACGACAAGCGTGTTAAAAATATTCGAACCAATTACGTTTCCGACGGCTAAATCATTTTCGCCGCGACGAGCGGCTGCAATAGAGCTTGCAAGTTCCGGAAGAGACGTTCCAATTGCGACAATCGTAAGCCCAATCAGCAAGTCGCTCACACCAAGTGCCTGTGCCGTGTAGACAGCGCCCCAGACCAGCATTCTCGAGCTTACAATCAAAAGAACAAGCCCCACAAGCAACCAAGCGAAAGACTTGACGATTGATACTTTTTCGGCTGGCAAATTTTCATCGGCATTGTCTGCAAGTTTTGCCTTTTTGCGCTTACGTTTTTCGTGAAGCTCCATTGAAATGTTGAATGCCGTAATCACCACAAAAGCGAGCAACAAGACAACACCATCAACAAAAGAGACATTCCCATCCATCAGCAAAACAACCGTCAAAGCGGTCATTGCCATAAGAATCGGAATATCTCGAACCATAGCCTGCTTCTTGACGACAACCGGAGCGATAAGAGCCGTTGTACCAAGAATCAGTGCTATGTTTGCAATGTTGGAACCATAAGCGTTCCCCAACGCAAGCTGCGGAGAATTGTTCATTGCAGACAAAACTGAGACGACCATTTCTGGCGCAGACGTTCCAAAACCGACAATAATCATGCCGATTAGGAACGTGCTCATACCAAAAAATTGGGCCACGCCGACGGCCCCATCCACAAACCGGTCTGCACTCCAGACCAGAAGAACAAGGCCTACGACAATGGCCACAATAGCAAGAATCATGTTATACTATAATGCGTAGAATGTTGCACCAACAGAAACAGCCTTCGAGGACAGGTTGTTGACACCGCCCCAAACATCTGACGGGAAGTCGTCATACTGGTTGTTGAGTCCCCAGCAGAAGCGGGCGTCGAAACCAATATAACGGTTTGCACGGATGCCAAAGCCAACGACAATCGACCAGTCAATCGCAGAACGATAATCCTTGTCCATCATATCGAACTTACTTGTTCTTTCAGAAGACTTTAACTTGAAGTTATCCGAAACGGCAAAGGACGGCTGCACACCCACGTCGAAATGGAGATTGGACTTCGCCCCCTTCAATGAGAGGAGGAGCGGAATAGAAATGCGATACTGATTGAACGTGGCTCGATATTCACGATATTCGCCGCTAGAGTTATAACCGAAGCTGTTGGACACTTTATCGTGTTCAAACATCACCCCTGTCTTGATAGCCATGTTGTATTCATCGAGCGGGATAAGGGCAAATGCACCGACATTCCAAGTCAAGCCAGAATAGCTGTCGTATTCATAACGACCATTATCCCCCGACAGGAATTCGTTACCAATAAAGCCCTGAAGACCAAATGTAAACTTCAGCGGGATAAGCCCACGAAGTTCATCTGTGTCGATAGTTTCTGGAGAAGGCTTTTCGGTAACGTAGATTGTCTTTACGGGAGCTCCGCTTGTTTCAACTTCGGAAGGCGAATAGACAGGGCGGTAAACAAACTTTTTTGTCGTTTCTTTGACTACCGGCTTAGCGGCATCTTCGCCACGGACGGCAGTCGGTTCAGAGAATAGGTTCTCCGGAGCCAGTTCTTTTTCGACTTGGGAGAACTTGTCTTCGGTATGTGTAGCCTGTTCAGCGATAGGAGCTGCTGGAGCAGGGGCTGCCTGTTCTACCGGAGCCGGTGTTGCAGCCGGAGCGGCAACTTCAGCGGCAGGAGTTTCGTTTTGAGCCATCACGGCAGAAACGGCAATAGCGGTTAAAAATCCAGTACATTTCAGATTCATATAATCCTCCAATGATAATCATGTAATATTATAGTATTTTTATAATCGAAAAACCAATATAAAAAACAAGCGCCTCATTTATAAAATGCTAGATTACGCTATATGAAAACGAATATTGTATCAACCGCTACGGGCAAAGCTAATGTAAGCGCCCTCTTTTTTGTTAAAAAGTCCGTCCAGTTCTCCAATGTCTTATCGGAAAACGCCGAAAAACAGGTTGAATCTGTTTTGAACGGCATGGAAGACGGACCGTTCGAAGACTTGGAACTTCTGGAAATTGATGGTCAGTCCACCCTTTTCGTGAACGCCGCCAAGGAGCGCGGACTTTCGAGCCTCGACCACTTGCGCATGGCTGCATTCCGCCTCGCCAAGAAAGCTTGCAAGCGCCAAATTCCTGTTGTTTCGATTATGCTTGCCGACGCCGCACCGGAACAGTTCAAGAGCATTTTGCTTGGGCTTCACTATGCAGACTACAAGTTCGATGCCTACAAGAGCAAACAGAAAGAGGCCTTCCAGGTCACGTTCGAACTTGTCGCAGGCGAACATACCGCAGAATTCAAGAAGATTGCAGAAGAAGTCGCTGTTGAAAACAAAGCAATTGTACTCGCCAAGAACTTGATTAATACAAGCTCTAGCGATCTCACGCCTGCTGAATTTGTTGAAAATGCAAATACTATTGCAAAGTACACGCCGGGGCTTTCGATCAAGGTGCGCAACATGAAGCAGCTCGAAAAAGAAGGCTTCATGGGACATGTGACTGTCGGCAAGGGCAGCTCGCACGAGCCGTACATGATTACGCTTAGCTATGACGGAAGCAAGAGCTCCAAGAAATCTGCGAAAAATGCGCGCACTTCCGCCGATCACTTGGTATTTGTCGGTAAGGGCCTCACGTTTGATACGGGCGGTCTCTGCCTCAAGCCGCCTAAATCCATGCCTGAAATGATTAGCGACATGAGCGGTGCCGCAACGGTACTTGCCGCCATCCAGGCAATTGCTACACTAGAACTCCCGATTAAGGTGAGTACAGTGTGCTGCCTCGCCGAAAATGCGATTGGCAACAAGTCCGTATTGCCGGGCGATATCTTTACCGCCAAGAACGGCAAGACGGTCATGGTCGACAATACCGATGCTGAAGGACGCCTCGTGCTCAGCGACGGTCTTGCCGAAGCAGGCCTTATCGGAGCAACGCACATTGTTGATCTTGCGACACTTACAGGAGCCATGGTTCGCGCTCTCGGTTACGCTGTTGCCGGATTCTTCAGCAATGACGACGCCCTCGCCTTGAACGTCATCAACTGCGGTGAAGCATGCTGCGAAAAGTTCTGGAGCATGCCGCTCGAAGAAGAATACGCCGACGCCTTGAAGGATCATTTCGCTGACCTCAAGAATACAGGAAGCGATGCTGGCGCCATTGCTGCAGCCCTCTTCTTGCAAGAATTCGTGCCCGAAGATACCGCCTGGACGCACTGGGATATCGCAGGCACGGCTTTTGTGAACAAGGCTTGGAAGTATACCGAATACGGTGCCACCGGCTTTGGTGTGCAGACGCTCATCGAGCTTGCCAGAAGAATGTCTAGTGTGGCTAGCGAAGACGCAGCAAACGAAGATACAGATGGCGAATATGTCGCTGTAGAAGCATAAGCGGATTTTAAATAATTTGCTTATCAAATCCTCAAAGTGAGTATTAAAAAACCTTCAGATTTCTGAAGGTTTTTCTATCTTTGCGATGTATGAAAAACGTTGATACTATTGCCGTTTTGGACTTTGGTGGGCAGTACGCTCACTTGATTGCCAACCGTGTACGCCGTCTTGGCGTGTTTACCGAAATCCACTCCCCCGCCGCCCCGGTTTCTGAACTCGAAGGCGTGAAGGGCATCATTTACAGTGGCGGTCCGTCTAGCGTTTATGCGGCTGACGCTCCGGAATACAATCCTGAAATTTTGAACCTCCCGGTGCCGAAGCTCGGCATCTGCTACGGTCACCAGCTCATCGCCCAACAGTTGGGCGGTCACGTGGAACCGGGCAAGGTCAAGGAATACGGCATTGCAGACCTTATCGTGGGCGACGAAAAGTGCCCGCTTTTGAAGGGTCTCCCGAAGGCATCCCCCATGTGGATGAGCCACGGCGACCAGGTGACAAAGCTCCCCGAAGGCTACAAGATTGTAGCAAGCACCAAGGACTGCGAAATCGCCGCCGTTGCATTCGATAGCGACAAGCCTGAACGCCAGATTTTCGGCATCCAGTTCCACCCCGAAGTCACGCATAGCAAGTTCGGCATGAAGTTGCTCGAAAACTTCGTCGACTTCACGGGTGCCAAGAAGACTTGGAACATGAAGAGTTACTTGCCGCTCATCACGCAGCGCATCAAGGACCAGGTCAAGGACCGCAAGGTATTCTTGCTCGTGTCTGGCGGTGTGGACTCCACCGTGGCATTCGTGCTCTTGAACCGCGTGCTCGGACCAGAAAAGGTTCTCGGCTTGCATGTGGATAATGGCATGATGCGCCTCGGCGAATCTCAGAAGATTATGGACTTCCTCACGAAGGAAGGTATGAACAACCTCAAGATTCGCGACGCTAGCGAACACTTCCTTGCAAAGCTCAAGGGCGTGACCGCTCCGGAAACCAAGCGCGGCATCATCGGTAAGGAATTCTTGACGGTCAAGGACGAGGAAATGGCTAAGCTCAACCTCGATCCGAACGAATGGATGATGGCTCAGGGTACCATCTACCCCGACACCATCGAAAGCGGCGGCACCAAGAACGCCGACAAGATCAAGACGCACCACAACCGCGTGCAAGAAGTTTTGGACCTCATGGAAAAGGGCCTCGTGCTCGAACCGCTCGCCGACTTGTACAAGGACGAAGTCCGCGCACTCGGCGAAGAACTCGGCATTCCGCACAACCTCGTGTGGCGCCACCCGTTCCCGGGTCCGGGTCTCGGCGTTCGCTTGCTTTGCAGCGAAGGCAAGCTCACAAGCGACATGGTAAAGTTCGAAGACGTGAAGGACACCGCAGGTCAGTCCCTCGCCGATTACCTCAAGGCAAACAACATTGCAGGTCGCATGCTCCCGATCAAGAGCGTTGGTGTGCAGGGCGACGGTCGTACTTACGCACAGCCGTTCCTCATCACGACTCCGGGCCTCAGCTGGAAGGATTGCGAAAAGTTCTCTACCGAACTTGCCAACCGCTTCAAAGCCATCAACCGCGTGATTTACCAGATCGGTAGCGTCGCTGATGAAGATCCGAAGCTTGTCGAACAGTACGCCACCCGCGAAAACTTCGATACGCTCCGCAAGTTCGACAACATCTGCACCGAATTCCTGCAGGCAAACGACCTGTACGAAAAAATCTGGCAGATGCCAGTCGTGCTCGTTCCGCTCCGCACGGCTAACAAGCCCTGCATCGTGATGCGCCCGGTGAACTCCACCGAAGCCATGACAGCAAACTTTGCCGAAATCGACCAGGGATTGCTCGCCGGTCTCTGGCGCAAGTTCGAAGCCGAAGGCGCTGGCAGCCTGTGGTACGACGTCACGCACAAGCCGCCCGGAACCATCGAGTGGGAGTAAGCGGCTTCGCCGCAGTAGACAGTAGGAAGTAGACTGTAGGCAGTAGTCGCAATGGGAATAAACTAAGCATTCAAAGCTTAAAGAAAAATCCGAATGAGTTTGTCTCATTCGGATTTTTCTTACCCCGACATTCCTGCTGGATCCACCACATCGTGGAGATTTTCGAGATAACGCCTTAGCGGAATAATTTTATCGTCGAACACATCCATCACGTGATCTTCAAATGGAGCTTCATTCACGACCGTATCTGGTGTAATATCGCCGTTCTCACAAACATAAGTAATGATATCTTTCAAAAACTCTTCCTGGTCAGCATTCAGCACGCTACCAGACAAAAAGTCATTGAAACGTTCCATCGCCTGTTTGCGATCCACCCCAATCAACGAACGGATTAGAACAGCCACGTTTTCGCCACACGCCATACCGTTCGTATATTTGTCGTAATCTTCCTTTGAACCAAGTTCCTTCCACATGACGCGTTCCAGTTCAATGATATCGTCATTGGTCAGCTGTTCCAAATTATAAATCTTCTGCAGCACAGGATTCTTGTCTTTACGGGCGATATAGTCCAGAACCTTCTGCTTATAAGTCACTCGCGTCTGCACACCCGCACTTTCGCCGTCATCGGTAATAATGTCTTCAATATCGACAGTCCAAGTCTTGCTATCCCCCACCAGGAACTTGATGAGGTCGCGAAGTTCAACACGAACTCGTTCCAGCCAACTCAAGGACATGTTTTCCCAAGCGGTCGGATTCAGCACATCCTTGAGGGTACTCATCTTGGCGACCACCTGCGGGATTGAAGCCTTTGTCATCAAGCGTTCTGCAAGCCCACGCACATTTACAATAGCTCTGCTCGCATTGTATTCGCTATTCACAAAACCGAGTTCAATCGCAAGCATCAACACATCAAATTTCTTTGCGTTTTCGTCTTGTGTATTGTGTGGTAACAACGGCGCAATATCCAGTTTCAAAGTTTGCACGTTGGCAGCAGTCAGGCAGACCCAAGCTTCGTCACTCTTGAAATGGCTCACGGCTTCCCAGCGATTACGCACCGAGATATGGGCATCAGAGAGCGTTGCTACTTGATTTTTCAATTCTGTCTTGATATCATCGTGCAGGCTCTTGGCAAACGCATCTTCCTGGTAAGTCTGGTGTTGCAGATAGAAGGCAATCTCGGTTCGCAATCCAAACAGACGTTCCGTCAGCGACAAGCTCTGCTGAACCACCTTGCCATCTGGATTTTGTTCAAAATACTCAAAATTGCGGCACCAGTCGAAGATGTAAAAACATTCCTTGTCCTTGCCCACGCCATAGATATTTTCGGACAAACGCGTTCCACGGCCAATCATCTGCATGAACTTGATTTTCGACTTCACAATCTTGAAGAACACCAAATTCAGCACATCCGGCACGTCAATACCCGTATCCAGCATATCGACCGACACAGCGATTTGCGGATCCTTGTCGCGGATTTCAAGCTTGTCAATCAAGTTTTGAGCGTACGTCACGTAGTTATCAATCAAAACACAGAAATTCGGGCCATACTCCGGATAAAGTACATTAAACCGTTGAACAATAAGCTCGGCATGTTTGTGGTTATAAGCAAATATAATCGTCTTGCCGATACGTTCACCGCTTTGGACTTTCAGGCCATTTTTCATCAAATCCTGAAGAACGTTATCTATAGTATTCTCGTTATAAATGTACTTGAAGATTTCGTCGTTGCGGATATCTCGTCCGCGTGCGTTTCCACCATTCTCAGGCGAGACCAAACCCGAACCAAGCTCTTGCAAAGTTTCTTCGTAATCCCAAACCTGTTCAAGCTGAGCCTTTTCTTCGTCAGAAAGAGCACTGTACTTGATTCCTTCCTTGAGAATCATGGAGCCACGCTTGAACCCCCGATAATTCACGAGGAAACCATCAGCCACAGCATCTTCCAATTCATACGCATAGTTCGGACAACCGTTTTCCATCTCAAACGTATCGTACGTGCTCTTGTCCACCTCGTCGCGAGGCGTCGCCGTCAATCCTAACAACAAACTATCGAAGTAGTTGAAAATCGCACTGAACTTGCCGAAGATGCTTCGATGCGCTTCATCAATGATAATCAAGTCAAATCGACCGACCGAGAACTTCTTGTCGTCCGTGTCGATGTAATTAATCATCGTCTGGTACGTGCTAAAAACAATTCGGGCATTGTAGTCAATATCTTCCTTGTTGTCCTTATCGCTCAAAACCGTAATGGACGTATTCGGCAACAGCTTCGCAAAATTTTTCTTTGCCTGATCCACGAGCGATGTACGGTCTGCGAGGAACAGCACGTTCTTTACCCAATCATTACGCATGAGCACATCGACAGTCGATATCGAAACGCGCGTTTTGCCAGTTCCCGTCGCCATCACCAACAGACCACGGCGATGCTTGGCATTGTACCACTCGCACACAGCCTTGATAGCCATCTTCTGATACGGACGGTCCGTAATATTCGCCTTCACGCTAAAATCGCTAATGTCTTTGCGACCACGTTTTTGAATCAGTCGTTCTAGATCGGCTTCAGTATGGAATGCATAAAGGCGACGTGGCGGGTAGCCCAAGCCATCAATGATGTTGGTCTCGAAACCATTGGTATAGTAAATAACTGGGCGGCGGCCATAGCGTTTTTCCAGACAATCCGCATAAAGTTCCGCTTGATGTTTGCCCTTGATAGGAGAAACAGAGGCCTTCTTCGCCTCAATGACAGCGAGCGGCAATCCGTCGGCTCCGAACAAAACATAGTCCGCATAACCGACCCCATGGCCGTTCGGCATTCCCTCCACTTCAACTTCGATACAGGCCGCAGAACGCTTCACCATTCCTTCGGTGTCCAGCACATCCCAGTGAGCTTCGCGGAGCATCAAGTCGATGAACGCCTTGCGCGTTTGGGCTTCGGACATTCCGCTAGGCATTTCCTTAGCGGGTTCATTGCTCTCCAGCGATTCCTTGTCCGCCTTGGCAACGATTTCGTCCGATTCCTGGACTTCTATCTTCGTTTCAGCAACAACGGGTGCAAACTTGCTTTCGGGAATAAGAGTCTTGTCGAATGGCGCTACAGTCTCAACAACTTTGAGCTTTATAAGGACTGCAGCGATAACATTGTATAAGTTCAGTAGTCCGAAAAACGATTCTTTTTTGCCGACATGGTCGTTATGAGCTCCGGCATTACCCACCTTACGGATGTAGTGGACTGCCATCATCACGCGATTATCACCGATGAATTCACGGAACGGTTCGCCATCTATCAGCTCGAACAACGAAGCCTTTTCCGACACCATGATATGCTTCATGGCATAGATGGACTTTACAATGTACTCCAACGCCCTACGTGCACTGATTACGCTCAAGTCAGGGTGACTGACTTGGTTATCTTCGGTGGCGGCACACAGACTGTGTAACCGAAGCATGCCACATTGCTGTAGGTAGTCGAAGTTCTTCATAGGCTCAGATCAAATATAGACCTTATTTACCTGTAAAGATAAATTCTTTTACCCCTAACAGCAACTAAATGTACTTGAAAAAGACTACTTAGTAGCAAGAGCCGTAGCAATATGCGCGGAAGATACCCCAATAGAACGGAGGTATTTTGCAATCTTTTTATCGCGAGCGGCCATTTTCTTTTTCATTTTCGCAACACCACGAGCTTCACCGCGAGCTACACCAAGAGCCTCACCTTTAGCGAAACCTTTTTCGTGACCTACACGACTAGCGTAACTCATACAAGCATTGTATTCATCTCTATCAATCATACTTTTAGCCACCTTTGTGATAAACAGGTCCGACGAGTTGCTAATCCTCATACATTCATAGACTTCCGCAATGATTTCGTCCTTGCACTTGGGAGCGCGTTTCGCGAACCGCATCGTCTTGAAAAGTTTAATCCACTCATTTTCGGGCGAATCATCGTTTTTCGGAACGTATTTGGTTAGGTCAATTATAATATACCTTTTCTTCGGGTAAACTGGCAAGGCCCCCGACTTTCCGACATCCGAAGCCCTATAAAGGGCAAAATCTTCGCGATAATTGTTGCAAAATTCAACATCGAAACAGCAAATCCAAATGGAATATACCTTTGGCATGAGGTACGGATGGCTTTTTAGCTGATTCTTGGTCGCGTTGTTAATCTGAGCAATTTTTGCATTGACCGAAAGCATCGCGGAATACAGCTCGATGCGGTCAAGAAAATCCTCTTGGGCAGCCCTTTGCATCTCCACATCTATATATTCACCGTTCGCAGTCCGAGCATGTATATCGAAGCGGACTATTTTAGGTTTCTTGGCAGGAGTTGCCAAACGCACCGTCGGCTTGAGCCGTTCTACATGAACGATTTTCTGGTCGCCGTCTAGACGCAAGATAGCGTTCAAGAAATGGATGAGATTTGCAATCTTCTTGAAAATTCTCTTAAAGGTCGGATCCATTGTCGGGTCGAAGAATACCTGATTCTTCAACTCAGCCTTCTTTTCTTGAATCGCCCGCAAACGAGCTTTTTTGCGGCTTAGCTTATTTAAATTTTCGCGGTTCATCTCCATGCACATTTCTCCAGAAAAAGAAAAAACATCCAAATTCTTGGATGTCTCGGTACACTTTTCTGAACCGCAAGAGGAAATGTAGAATAAGCCCCTATTTTGGCAAGGTTGAGTTTGTTAAAGTTATGTAAATTCGTTATCCGAAATATTTGTCCATGGTGTAGTCAAGCAGCTTTTGCGTGTCGGCGATGGAAGCGCGGATAGCCTCTTTTTGCTTTTCGATGGACTGGATTTTTTCGGCAAAGGATTGCTGGAGAGTGAGTGGCGGGAGTGGAAGAATATACTGTTCCATACCTTCTTTAGTCAGGTGAACCATTCCTATTCCATGAACATCCTTCATAAAGAAATTGGTCATTGCATTCAAAAGGAACCTATAATACTGTATATCCAACTTTTTCTTGTCAAATAAAACTTTCCAAATATGGTAATGATAAATAACCTTTTCGCCTTGCCAAATAAACGCCCCAAAGGAAGCCGACCAAGCAAAAAGAAGATCACCTTTTTCACAATATTTTTCTTTTTCTAGCTCTAAATCGGAATAGTAGTAATTTCCGTTTGTGAAAAAATTTCCAACCCTTAATACTTTATATTTGCCATTATCAAGAAGTTCGTTTTGTTTGTAAGCTCTTCCATTTACCAAAGTTGACACATTATTTAATTTTTCCAAATTCCAACCTTTGGGGTTTTCGATGGGGTCGCCGAACATGTCGTAGAAGATGGCCTGAGCGAGGTTGTCCAGTTCCTTGAGCTGCGCATTCTGCTTGTCGATAATACCCGTCAGCAAATCCAACTCCGCAACAATACGGGATTGCTCCGAAAGCGGCGGGATGGGAATTAAATATTTAGCAATGATGTTCCTGTCACCACGAGGCATTTTCGCCCCTTTTGTATTGCTATTATCATATTCAAAAAACTTTTCTGAAGACAATACTTTATACAAATATGATGGCTGTAACTTATTACCGAATTCTTTTTTCACTCTTACAACTACAACATCACCACTGGCTCCACCATTAAAATCAGCCAACCAAATTTTTCGAAGATACGGACGAATATTTCCTATTAAAACATCGCCTACATGAAATTCAATAGAATTATCAGCATCGGGCATCACTGTTGATTGAATGAGGCCACCCCTATTTTTTACAAGGTTTTCAACACCAACATATTCTCCAACACACAAATCTTTAATTGCGATTCGCTGATTAGGATAATCACACACATCACCAAGTTTCTTGTATTCCCAATTACGCTTCATTTCTTTTTCTCGCTTTATGGATTCTATCGGCCCTTCGGCAGGCTCAGGGACCTATTAGGTTGGTGAGCTTAAGCCTGTGCTGAGCCTTGTCGAAGCAAACCACGCTCCAGAATGCCACTTCCTAATCACTAACCACTGTTTACTAACCACTTTCCTACAGATACTTTTCCTTAAACTCACTCATTGCCGCATTGATTTCGTCTTGGAGTTTCGCGATGCGCTTGAAGACAGTCTTGGGATTTTCGTACTCGACTTTGACTTTTTCGATTTCCTTGTACTTGTTGATGCTGAGGTCGTAATCGTTCGCGATGATTTCATCTACCGGCACAAAGAACGACTGTTCCTTGCGGGTGCGATATTCTTCGGCAGCGAGGTTCTTCCAACGCGCAATAATATCGGGAATGTCGTTTTCCTTACATTCGGAGCGTTTCTGGTCGAGTGTGTAGCCGTCAGCCTTCATGTCGTAGAACCATACTTTGTCCGTACCGCCCGCATTCGTCTTGGTAAAAATCACGATAGCCGTCGAAACACCACTGTAGGGCTGAAACACGCCACTCGGCATGCTGATGACTGCCTGCAAACGTTGGTGTTCTATGAGTTCCTTGCGGATAGCCTTGTGGCCCGTACTGTTGCCAAACAACACACCATCCGGCACAATCGACGCACAGCGACCGCCCAACTTGAGCATTCGCACAAACAGAGCGAGGAACAAAAGTTCCGTCTTCTTGGTCTTGGTAATCGCAAGCACAGTCTTGTTGACCGCCTCGTAATCCAGGCTTCCCGCAAACGGCGGATTCGCCAAGCAAAGCGAATATTTGTTTTCGTCGGTGTTGTCCGTGCTGAGGCTGTCGCGGTAAGCAATGTCCGGATTGTCCGCACCATGCAACATCAAGTTCATTGCACCGATACGCAACATCGTCTGGTCGGTATCGAAGCCATGGAACATGTGATTGCGGTAATGGTCGGACTTGTCCTTCTTTAAAAGTTCTTTCTTGTGGTGGTCCTGAACAAACTTCGCCGCCTCCACGATAAAGCCTGCCGACCCCATTGCCGGGTCGCACACGGTATCTTCGAGCGTAGGCTCCATCATATCGACCATCATGCGGATGATGTGACGCGGTGTACGGAACTGACCGTTGTTGCCGCTCGCCGCCATCTTGCCGAGCACATACTCATAAACATCGCCCATCGTATCGCGGTTGTTCATGTCGAGACCGTCGATACCTTCCACAATCTTGGTCAGCGTCCTCGCATTCGGAATGAGGAACGTCGCATTGTCCATAAAGCGGCTGTAAGCCGATTCCTTGCCCTCGTTCATCGTCTTGATGAACACGAACACGTCCTTCGATATCGTCGAGAACATCACCTCGGCTTCTTTGTTTTTGAACAAGTGCCAACGCAAATTTTCGTAAGGAACATCCTTGTCCGTATCCGGGTTATGCCACTTGCCCGCCTTGAAAACCGGGTCCTTGACATTCACGCCCATGGCATTCGCTGTCGCTTCCTTTTTCATCTGGGCATCGTCCAGCATTTTCATAAAGAACAGATACGTCATCTGCTCCAGAATGGTGATGGAATTCGTGATGCCGCCCGTCCAGAAAGTGTCCCAAATCGAGTCAATACGGTTCTTGATATCGCCAGTAATCATGCAAAGTCCTAAAATTCTGTTTTAAACGGAATATAAAAAAATGCCCCGATTTAATCAATCGAGAACATTGTAATAGAGAATTTTGCAAAGGATTAAACTATTCGCAATCCAAGCAAGTCCACTCCACAACACCGTCGCCATTACCGTCAAACCGTTCGCGTGTGTATTTTTCAATATCGATGAGGAATCCGATTTCGCCGGCATTTTCGGTGCAGCAACCATCACAATCGCTGTCGGAACACATGTCGTAAACCACGGCATCAATCGTCGAACCATTCATACGGAGCCTGAAGGTTTTAAGCTTATATTGCTTCCAGTCCTTTTCGTGGACGGCAATGATGTTGTGCTGGCTCACCCATTCTTCGGTCATTTGCCCTTCAACACCAGCAAAGTAGCCAGCCCACGTACAGCCGTTGTACTCAATGCATTCTTCGCTGTCGGGTTCCGGCCAGGAGGTGTACCACGTGAGATTTGCCTGATGCCAAACGGTATCTGCGACGGTTTCACTTGATGAAGACTGTGCGACATTTTCCGTGCTACTACTAGATGGCGTTCCCGGAACGGAGTCCGGGATGACAAAGCCTGAAGAAGATCCCGGCACTTCGGCAGGCTCAGAGACCTTAGAATCCGGGATGACAGTGCTGGATGACAATTCCGCGGAGTTCCACACTACAGGAGCATTTTCATCACTACAGGCGACAAATCCGCACGCAAAAGCAACTATCGCAAACAACTTCAAAAATTTCATCAATGCACATCCATTTTAGAAAAAAGATTCAACACAACGACACCCGAAACAATCAGGAGCAAACCTATGTAGGCCCCAATATCGGGCACCTGTTTAAAGGCTACAATTCCGATTATAGTAATAAACGCGACCCCAAGCGCGGACCAAATTGCATAAGCAACCGCAATCGGGATGACTTTTAAACACACACTCAAGAAATAGAGCGAAGCCACATAACAGATGAGCGATGCAACGCTCGGAACAACACGCGTAAACTGTTCCGAAAATTTCAAAAGCGTTGTCCCCGCTGTTTCACAGACAATCGCAAGCAAAAGCATTAAGTAATACAATTTTGCACCTCCATCTATTACAAAATAATAAAAATTTGTACAAAAAAAAGTAGGTAGCCTCAATTTACATAATCGCTATACCGAGACTTATCGCGAATATGTGATTGATATAGTAGTTTTCGTGTTTGACATCGCGGTATTTATCGGAGAATGACCCAAACTCTGCAATATACTTAAGACGAAGCATAAGTCCCAAATTAAAACCGATTTCACCCGCATTAATATAGCCCGAATCAAAGCGAAAATCTACGTTTCCTCCCATGATAAACGTAGAGAATCCATATCATCATTACCATTATTGAAGATATTTCCACCAAAACCAATAAAGGGCTGTAATTCCACATAACGTGAATTGAATACCGCATAACCTAAAGTCAGCCCAAGAGATTCGTCTGTTTCTTCATGACTGCGATCATATTCAGTAAAGCAAACACCATCGTAGAGGTAAGGTAAACTATGTATCAGCCCCCAACCATAGTAAAAGCCAACCGCCACTCGCGATAGTTGCAATTCGAAATCAATAATGAACGGGAAGCCCATCTTCACATCAAGATACTTATTCACATCACCCGTAGTGGTACCAACCCACGAGCCAAAGAATAAAGCGATATCAATCCAATAGCTCCGTTCGTCATCGGAACTTTTCCCGGATGCACCGACTGGTTCTGCCCACAGGCAGGTCGATGCAAGCAGTAGAATGGCCAGCAGACTTTTAAATTTGTTTAGAATCATTTGGCAGAAATATAAAAAAGAACCCGCAATTAACGGATTCCTTTTATAATTAAGAATGCGGACGTCGGAATTAGGAATTAAATTCCTAACTCCTATTTCCGAATTGATTAACAGCCGAGCTTTTCGAAGAGGTAAGCTTCGAGCTTGTCGATAGCGACGAGTTCCTGCTTCATGGAGTCGCGTTCGCGAACAGTCACGTAGCCGAGCTTTGCCGGATCGGATTCACCCTCGCCAACAGTGTCGAAGTCAACGGTCACGCAGAACGGCGTGCCGAGTTCGTCCTGACGGCGGTAGCGCTTACCGATGGACTGCGTTTCGTCGTATTCGACGTTCCAGCGGTTGAGGAGCTTCTGATAAAGTTCTTCGGCCTTTTCCTTGACCTTGCCCTTCTTCACGAGCGGAAGCACGGCAACCTTGACCGGAGCGACCTTCGGATCGAAGTGGAGTACGGTACGTTCGTCGTTTTCGAGCTTTTCGACTTCGTAAGCGTTGCAGAGAAGCACGAGGAGCAAACGTTCCACACCGAGAGACGGTTCGACAACGTACGGAATGTAGCGCTTGTTCTGGACCGGGTCGATGTATTCCTGCTTGACCTTGGATTCGTTCTGGTGCTGCGTGAGGTCGTAGTTTGTACGAGAAGCGATACCCCAGAGTTCGCCCCAGCCGAACGGGAATTCGTATTCGACGTCGGTGGTGCCGTTGGAGTAGTGAGAAAGTTCTTCCTTGGCATGTTCGCGGAGGCGGAGCTTTTCACGTTTCACGCCGAGATCGTTCACGAGCCATTCGAAGCAGTACTTACGCCAGAAGTTGTACCAGTCGAGTTCAGTACCCGGCTCGCAGAAGAATTCAAGTTCCATCTGTTCGAATTCGCGAGTACGGAAGATGAAGTTACCCGGAGTAATTTCGTTACGGAAAGACTTACCGATCTGGCCGACACCGAACGGGATGCGCGGGCGGACGTTGTCAACAATGTTGCGGAAGTCCACGAAGATACCCTGAGCGGTTTCCGGACGGAGATAAACCTTGTTGCCTTCGCCTTCAATCACGCCGATTTCAGTCTGGAACATGAGGTTGAAAGCACGCGGCTTTGTCCAATCGGTCTTGCCGCAAGTCGGGCATTCAATCTTGTTGTCCACCATCATCTGGTGAACTTCGTCAAAATTCTTGCCTGCGCAGCAGCCTTCACCGAGCTTTTCTTCGAGGAGCTGGTCAGCGCGGAAACGTTCATGGCAAGCGAGGCAGTCCACGAGCGGGTCAGAGAAGTTACCCACGTGGCCAGAAGCCTTCCAAACGCGGGGGTTCAAAAGAATAGAGCTATCGAGACCAAGCACATCGTGGCGGGAAGTCACGAACTTCTTCCACCAGAGATTCTTGATGTTGCGCTTGAGTTCCACACCATACGGACCGTAGTCCCAAGTATTGGCGAGACCGTCGTAAATTTCGGAGCCGGGGAAAATGAAGCCACGGCGCTTGCAGAGGGAGATGATGTCCTTGAGGGCATCCTGAACTTTCTTTGCCATTATATATCCTTTATCGGCCGTGCCCGATGGGCGTGTTTTGGCCGGACTAGGAACCTACCTGGATGATAGGCCCTGACGGGGGGTAATTTAGAAAAATAGACGAGAGACGAAAGACGAGAGACGAAAGAATAAGACGACAAACACCCGCAAGTCGAGTGATGCACGAAAAATTATTTTCGTATATCCGAGCCAAAGGGTGTTGCACGAAGTGCAAATGCGTAAGCCGAATGTTGCGGCAAAGCTTGCTTTGACATAACTGAGGCTAGCATTGAACGCCGTTGGCGTTCGTGGCGGCAATTATGATATATCAGAATACAAGTATTCTGATGCATCATAACCTTGCACACATTTGGTACTTGAACGAAGTGAAAGTACAGAGACGAGAGACGAGAGATAGAAAAATTTTATTGCAAAAAAGACCCCGCTTGCGCAGGGTCTCATTCACTCAGGGAGTCCTAAAACAATTCACTTATCGAGCATTCACGATTCTCTGTTGTGCCCCAACGCGAAGCACATAGGATCCGCTACGAGGAACATTCATCGAGAAGCTCGTCGTATTGACGCGACCGTTGTAAATCACTCGACCTTGCATATCGAGTAAATTAACATTTGCGCCAATCCTTGCGCCAGAGACCTGTAGACTGCGACCATTCACAAACGCAGAGAACTTAGGCACCAAAACAACATCGGCAAGCTTCAGGCTCGGATCAAACTTTGTCCACATTCTGCTCTTGCAAACATAGACGGTCTTCAAGGTGGTTACATAGAACGTCATATTTTCACGCTTTGCAGTGCAGCTAGGCATATCTTCTTCGGTGCCCACAGCTTCAACAACAATTTCGCTTGAACTAGACGACGGCTTTGCACTCGATGAAGAAGCTTTTTTGCTGCTAGACGATGAAGGCTTTGCGCTAGAGCTGGACGAAGCTTTTTGACTGCTAGACGAAACGGGCTTTGCACTTGAGCTGGACGAAGCTTTTTGACTGCTAGAAGACGACGGCTTCGCACTAGAGCTAGACGATTTAACAGCGCTGCTTGATGCCGGCTTGGCGCTCGACGAAGAAGCCTTTTCAGAAGAGCTGGAAGAAGGTTTAGCGCTGGAACTAGAAGCAATAGCACTGCTAGACTTAGGCGATTCGCTGCTCGAAGAAGCCTGTACCGCACTGGAGCTAGAAGCGACATCTACGCTACTGCTTGCAGGAACCGGAGCAGCGCTTGAGCTGGACGAAACCGCCACACTGCTTGATACAGGAGCAACACTGGAGCTAGAAGCAAGAACACTGCTGGAAGAAGCCGCATCAACACTAGAAGAGTAGAGTTCTACAGCATCTTCGTCCTTGGAGCTGCTGGATGCAACAGCAACATCGCTCGAAGAGAACAGTTCTACAGCATCTTCATCTTCAGAGCTGCTAGACAAGGTCACCGCACTGGAACTAGAAACGCTAGCCACGTAAGCAACCCACATCACCCCATTGCAGACAGAATCCTGATTTGCTGAATTGCTATGGAACAGGGCACAATTTAGACTCGAAGTACACTGAGGCAATTTTCCATCAACGGCAATCGCCTTCTGTTCCGGGCAAACGCCCTTTTCAGTCCAGATGGCATAGACGCGTTTATCGACACAAGAAGAGCCATCCAGACGATCCAAGGCATAATAGACATTATCAAGCTTATTTTCCAGAGACCAGCCGATAAAATCAAAACCATTCTTCGTCGGGACAGGGAGTTTTGCAGTCGAATCGCAGGAGAAGGACTGCGTAAACGCATCCGGAAGAGCACCGCCATTCAATTCATAGAATACGTTGAAACGATTGTTTCCGTTTCTCTGATCTGGAGCATGTTCAGCGGTAAACACAGCCGACACTTCGACATCAAAATTCGGCATTTCAAACGTGCAACGGCCATCAACAGCGTTTTCATCCACGCCCGGCATTTCACCGCCAGTACCAGCAGCATCAACATTCGTACATGTTACCGTCGTTTTTGCATCAAGATACTTGCTCACGATGACTGATGCAACTTTAAAGCCGTCTGCCGCATTCGGGTTTACCGTAACCTTCACCCCAGGTTTTGTACGATCCCTATAGCGATCACTGAAAGACAGCGAAACACTTCCGTTATCCGTATTCTTTACAGTAAGATAATAGCGTAGGGATTCGTAAGAAGCCGTCACATAAACATCATGATCTGGCATCAGGAACTGCAAGTCTTTTGTTTCGGTATTCGAGACTTTACGTTCACTTTGAGACGTTCCATATTGGTCATAAACGGTAAATCCCTTAAAGACTTTTCCGTTGGGAACAATTGGATTAACATAAAGCCAGGAACCAGCAGAAGCTTCTGATACCGTTTTTTGATTCAGCAGGACATCAAACGATTTCTGTTCATCGCTCCCGACTTTATTGATTTTGTATTCTTGAGCATTGACGCCCACAGAGAAAGCAAGCGTCATTCCCAGTCCCAATATGATTTTTTTTCTCATACTCTACCCTATTTTTTGTACCCTAAAATTTAGTATAAATTTTTATTTTCATCATGTCTAACAATAAATGAAATATTACAAATAAGCAAATTATATACAAATAAACAATGTAAATCATTCAAAATAGCGCATTTTTAAGGCATTGAGATTGCCTCAACGAATTTCGTAAAGTAAAAAATCTATTACAACCTTTTACAGCTGAAAAAAGATTTTCCAAGCATAGGCAAACTTAACGAATTGTCATTTTTTGATATATTTCTACCGGGTCTTTATCAGAAAGAAAACATGGAACAACCAAGAAACAAAGGCATCAAGCCAGTCGAGCACAAGAAAGAACAGGAACGATGCATTCTAGTGGGCATCGCAACACCCAAAATTCGCCCATGGCTTGCAGGCGAGCAGCTCGCTGAACTAGGACGCCTCGCCGAAACCGCAGGAGCGTTTGTCACACGCAGCTTTTTGCAGCGAGTGCAAAACTTCAGCCCGGCAACGCTCATTGGCGAAGGCAAAGTGAACGAAGTCAAACGCGCTCTCGAAGAAGACAACGCCAAGATGGTCGTGTTTGACGACGACCTCTCGGGTTCACAAGTGCGCAACCTCGAAGAACGCATGCCCGGCATCAAGGTTCTCGACCGCACAGGACTTATTCTTGACATCTTTGCAAAACACGCGGTTACCGCAGAAAGCCGCCTGATGGTCGAAGTCGCGCAATTGCAGTACATGATGCCGCGCCTCACCGGTGCGTGGACGCACCTTTGCCGCCAGCACAATGGCGGCATCGGCACCAAGGGGCCGGGTGAGACCCAGCTCGAAACGGACCGCCGCATGATCCGCAAGCGCATCCAGGAACTCAAGAAAAAGCTCGAGAAAATCGAAGACGCCCGAGAACAACAAGCAGACAAGCGAAACGATATTTTCCAGGTCGGCATCGTCGGTTACACGAACGCCGGCAAGTCTACGCTCACGAACCGCTTGACAGGTGCCGACGTCTATGTTGAAGACAAGCTCTTTGCAACGCTTGACAGCACCACGCGAAAGCTATTCCTCGACGGCGAAAACATCATCTTAAGCGATACGGTCGGATTCATCCGCAAGCTCCCCCACAACTTGATCGAAACGTTCAAGAGTACGCTCGGCGTGGCCGCCCACGCGGACTGCATCCTGGAAGTCGTTGACGGGAGCGCCCCGGACTACCGCGATCACCTGGAAGTTACGCACAAGACGCTCGAAAGCATCATCAGCAAGGATACACCTCGCCTCCGCGTTTTTAACAAGGTCGAAGTCGCAAGCGAAGCGCGCCGCACAGAACTCTTGCAGAACTATCCTGACGCCATCCAAATCAGTGCGAAAGAAAACATCGGCATGGAACGATTACGCAGCGCCTTCAAGGAACAGCTCGAACGCTGGCACGAAAAACGAGCCGCCGCAGAAGCCAAAGAAAAAGAAATTGCAGAAGCACCGTGGCCAGTTTAGACGAGAGACGAGAGAACGGCGCAAAGCGCCTACAGACGAGAGACGACAACCATGAACAAACAAGAACTTAAAGAAAAGTATGGCAAGAAGCGTGTTCCGCACGAATGGCGAAAGACGGACAAATTGACCGCCCTCATTGTAACATTTTTCGGTTCGGGAATGAGTCCGAAGGCTCCCGGCACCATGGGAAGTCTGGCAGCCGCAATTGTCGCCTACCCCATGGCATGGCTCGCATTGCGCCTATTTGGATACTACTACGAATGGAAGATTCCCATCATAGGGTACGTAAACCAAGTTTTTCTTGCTGCCGCCCTAATCGTATTTTTTGTCGCCATCCCCTTTGTGAAAAAAGCGATGAAAGATACCGGCACCGAAGACCCAGGCTGGATCGTGATTGACGAAGTCTGCGGGATTTTCATGAGCCTCGCATTCTATCCTACAGAAACCATCGTCGTCCACCCTTGGATTTTAGCCATCGCATTCGGGCTGTTCCGCTTTTTCGATATTCTCAAGCCACTCGGCATCCATAAAATGGAAAAACTCCCCGGAGCTTGGGGAGTCATGGCAGACGATTTGCTCGGCGGACTTTATGCCGGGCTTGTGCTCGTCATAGGCCTGGTTGTCCCCGCCGTATTTTTGATGTAAGACGATTTATCACAGCGGATTAAATGTCACTCCAGCCTTGACCGATTTTCTTATATCCATTTTTGTATTTTGTGGCTGAGGATCAACACTTTATTCGCTGAGTATTGGAATGAAAATAAAATTGTTGTTTTTCGGGCTGGTTTGCATTGCAATCTTGTTTTCATACACTAGCTACAAAGTCATCAGCCAAACAAACGTTACTGACACTACTAACGAAAATTCGGCTATTCAAACCGATAACTCGGCAAGTAAACTCGAACTCATTTCTCTAAATGATACAATCCTCGAGCAAATAATACACAAACCTTTAACACGATATCGAGCTCTTAATTTTAACAAAGATACGACAGTTTGGGATACGTCAGACTGTAAGATTGGTAAATCGACTTTTTCCTGCAATCATATTGACCGATATGACTACTCATATGGTGTATGGGATGGTTTTTATGATGATGAAATGGTTTGGGATTCCAGTCGCAAAAAAATCATTTACGATACAACTTATATAGATATAAATTTTGGAAAAAATGCGCTAGTCCACTACACTCCTGTTACTGAAATCCCTAAACTCGATAGAGAAGCCGTTGCAAAAGCACTTTCCAAGCTCTCTGGTGAAGCTTGTGCTCAAATATTTAAATTTAGATCCAATTACAATCTTGAGGTTATTGGTCTTCCGGGTTTTTCATGGGAAGATCAAGATGCGCTGATGTTTGGGTTTGACGCGTACATTGACAGGGATGATTCCGGTCAAGAGAAGTGCTCTGTTCAAGGAGCCCGTGTTCAGTACACCGAGAGTTCTCATTATTCTATTGTCTATAGTAGATCTCTTCCTGAGCAGCTTGACATAAAGACGCTTCAATTTTTCAATGGCACTCTTAATACATACCAAGATACGACTATTTCTTGGAAACTGGTGTACATAGATCAATACCACCGTGCGGATACTTTGAACATAACCACTAAATTTGAATACGACGACTCCGAGTCTTCAAAAATAAAGTTTTCTGGTTATTACAAAGGGGATTGTTATGATGCCATCAAACCATCTAAATGTAAATAACATTTACACACAAGAAATTTTCAAGCCGCTCCACCACTGATTTAAAAATCTTGTGATATAACTAAAACGGATTAAACGTCACTCCAGCCTTGATGGCTAACGAAGACCAATCGGCCAAACCATCAGCAAAACGTTCATTGAACTTGTGATAGAACTTGGCATCCAAAAGCAGGTCTAAATAGATTCGTTCATTGACACGGAAGCCCACGCCCAAAAGCATACTAAATTCCATGGACGAGTCCAGTTCCCTATCGCGCACACCATCTAACTCCAGATTATCAAAAAGCGGTATGGAAATCTGAGGGCCAAACTCGAACGAAACAAAGCTAGACCGAGGCTTGACTGCAAAAAGAATCGGGAACGCAATTCGCCCCTGTGACAAGTATCCATCAGTAACACGTTTGTATTCCCCTTTTCCATCTTCAACATATAGAGGCTCCGACAAATACAGCGGTGCATATTCAAACAGCACGCCAAGCCTTACCGCCAAATGATATTTCAGCAAGGGCCATTGAACAGACGCTCCAGCTTGAAAAAAAAGCACCCTCAAAAAAGACAATCCGTTCCACCTTTTCGTAACGGTTCAACTGCGTTTCGTTATTGATAACTTTAAAGCCCAAATTCATCGTCATTCCGACTAAGAAATCGAACGGAACCGAGTTTTTCTGAATCCGTTCCGCATTCCTGACGCTATCGCGATGCGCCTTCGCTTGCATCCAACGGTCATAATCACTAACGCTTTCGTCTTGGGCGAAAGTAAAAGCAGCAAGCAACAGAACAAGTCCAAAAACGCGAAACATACCACAGCCCTCGATAAATGCAATTCAACAACGAACCGTCTTTAATCTATACAAAACTTTGTATAAAAAAAGATGCTATTATAGACGTTCCGACAAAAAGCAATAAAACAAGATGAACTGTAAAAAAAGTAAAGCCGGCACAGAGACCGGCATAACAATGGACATGAGAATAGCTTTTTTCCTAACCACCACAACTCGCTAAGGCGGTCGGTCGACCTATTCAAAAATCTTGTTGTACAAGCTCGGGGCGAACTTCTGCATGTAACCGAGCACGAAAATCACAGAAATGATAATCGGCAAGCCCCACTTGAAGTAAAGATGCAAGATCTTTAACTTCGGGAACTTCATGCCGACACCCAGATTCGCTTCGGCAATGAACTTGAACTGTCCCCAGCCATAGCGGGAGTTGCAGAACAGCACAAAGATAAGCGAACCTAGCGGCAAAAGCGTATTCGAAACGAGGAAGTCTTCCAAGTCCAGAACGCAGCTGCCAGGGCCAAACGGTTCAAAGCCCGAAAGCACATTAAAGCCAAGCGCACACGGGAGCGACAAAAGCACCACCGCAATAAAATTCCACTTCACCGCCTTTTGGCGTTCCACATTGCGCACGTCCATCCAGTAAGCGACAATGTTTTCGAACACAGCCACAAGAGTCGATAACGCCGCAAACGACATGAAGAGGAAGAACGCGGCACCGCAAATACGGCCAGCCGGCATCTGCGCAAACACGTTCGGAAGCGTTGCAAAAATGAGTCCCGGACCAGCATCAGGCTTGAGACCAAACGCAAAGCAAGACGGAATGATGATAAGGCCCGCAATCAAGGCAACGCCCGTATCGAGCACACAAATGTGAGCCGCTTCGGTCAAGAGCGAATGCTTTTTCTTGATATAGCTACCAAAAATGCTCATGGAGCCAATGCCAAGGCTCAGCGTAAAGAACGACTGGCCAAGAGCCGCAAACACAACCTCACCGATTCCCGCTTCCTTGAGTTTTGCGAAATCCGGCAGCAAGTAGAACTTGAGGCCTTCGCCCGCACCCGGGAGCGTGAGTACGCGAATCATCAAGATAAGCATAATGATAAGGAGCGCAGACATCATCGTCTTCGTGATGCGTTCCACGCCGCGCTGGAGTCCAAGCGCCACAATCGAAAGCCCCGCAAAAGTCGCGACCACCATCCAGAACGAGAGCAAGGGGCCATTCCCAAGCATATTCGTAAATTCCGCCCCAACTTCAGCAGGCGACATGTTCATAAGGTCGCCCATAGTCACCATGCGATAGAAGTAGTAGAGCATCCACCCCGTCACCGTCGTATAAAACATCATGAGGAGGTAGTTACCGGCAATCATCGGGATACCCGCATAATGCCACTTGTGCCCAGGCTTTTCAAGGATGGCAAAGGAACGACCCACGCCACGCTTGGACGAACGCCCGACCGCAAATTCCATCACGAGAATCGGGAAACCGAAAATCAAGAGGAAGAAGAGATAAATCAGAACAAAAGCGGCACCGCCATATTGCCCCGTGATAAACGGGAAACGCCAAACGTTTCCAAGCCCAATCGCGCAACCGGCAGCAATCAGAATAAAGCCTAAGCGAGATTTAAAATTCTCTCTTTCTGTCATCTTTTACCTCATACACAAATTTAAAACTTGATCGGGTACAGCAAGTACCAATGGAACTCCGGATACACCTGAATCGTCGGCGCCGGGAGCTTAAAGTAGTTCAACGCCTTGATAATCGTACGGGCGAGCCTGCTCTGCGGACGGAACGCTTCCAGGTCATAATCAAGGGCGATATAAACTTCACGATGCGGATGAGGTTCATTTTTAAACACCCGGTCATCGATGCTCAACCCTACCGCAATCGCAAGCCAGCTCGGATAATACTTACGAGCCGCTTCAGGCAACATCCTGTACGGCTTCAACGAGAGCCAGTACGTGTGATTCACATAGTCATCGGTAAAAATACCGCCAGACGCCTGATGAGGCTGATTGTAATAAGCGTCGGAATTAATCCAATAGCTCCATTTTAAATCAATATACTTGAATACAGGGACATAGCGCTCCGCCATCGGCAGAAAGCCGCCAAGACCGCCCGAAAGCACGTCAAAAATACTAAAGCCCCAATAGGGAGCAAAGCCATCTTTGATGTCAATCGCTATATGGGTCGCAAGAGCGGTCAAACCTCCATACAAGTAAGACTGAAACTCACTAGCCCCCGCCCAGCGGTATCCCTCGTAAAAGAGTTCGCCAATGACAACACCCGCAGCAAAATGCCCAATCTTGTCCAGATTCAAGGCATAGTCAAAATCATTCTGGAAATGAAAGCCGCGTTCTTCACTATCCCACCAGCCTTTCTTTAAAACGAAACCATAGGCAGCGCCATAAGCAAGCAACGTCAAAGAGGCGACCCCCGCAAGACGCAAAGGCTTGATTTCGGGATCGATATTTGTGGGATCTTCACTTCGGTAATCCCAGGTGGAATCACGCCACGTGAGCGGATCCCCTGGAAACGACAAAGCTGCCGCCGGGAACACCAGCGACAGCAAAAGCAAAAACGCACAGATTTTAGCGTTTATTTTACGAGAAGCGAAAGAGCCAATAGCAGAACTGTTGGCCTTACGCATTAATTCCTCGCAAAAATGATAACTCCATTTTGGCCTCCGAAGCCAAAGCCGTTGCTCATAGCGTAGTCAATCTTCTGGTTGACGGCACCATTTGCGCAGACATCAAGGTGAATTTCCGGATCCTGTTCGAACACGTTAAGTGTACCATGAATCTTCTGGTTCATAACAGACATGATGGTCACGACGGATTCGAGAGCACCAGCGGCACCCAAGCAGTGACCAAGCATGGACTTCGTCGAGTTGACCTTGAGGTTGTCGAGAGCCGATGCAGAAGACTGCTTGAAGAGCGTTTCGATGGCAGAGCATTCAGCAATGTCACCGAGCGGTGTGGATGTACCGTGAGTGTTAATATAGCTAATATCCTTAGCTTCGATGCCTGCTTCCTTGATAGCGTTAGCCATTGCGAGCATCACACCCTTGCCATCCGGACGCGGAGCGGAGATGTGGTGAGCGTCAGAGCTTGCACCGACACCTGCGATACGGGCGAGAATCTTTGCACCACGAGCCTTAGCGTGAGATTCGCTTTCGAGCACGAGGACTGCGGCACCTTCACCGATCACGAAGCCATCGCGGTCCTTGTCGAACGGGCGGGATGCCTGTTCCGGAGCGTCGTTGCGCTTGCTGACGGCCTTCATGCTGGTAAAGCCAGCGAGGCTGAGCGGGTTCACCGTTTCGTCGGCACCACCGGCGAGCATCACATCGCAGCGGCCGAGACGAATCATGTCATAGGCATTGGCGATAGAGTGGTTGGAAGTTGCGCAAGCGGAAGTGACCGTGTAGGACGGACCCATCCAGCCAGTCTTGTTGCAAACTTCACCTGCCGGCATATTCACGATGGCCATCGGAATATAGAACGGGGAAACGCGGGACGGACCACGATTGCTGAGAGCAACTGCGGCATCATAGCAATACTGCAAACCACCGATACTGCTACCAATGATAGCACCGCAACGTTCCGGATTTTCGTTTTCCGGAGCAATGCCAGCCATCTTCAAGGCCTGGAATGCCGAGTAAACGGCATACTGGATGCAGCGGGAGAACCTGGACTGGTCTCTGGTGCTGTAGATCTCCGAAGCGTCAAACTCACGGATTTCGCTAGCCATGCGAGAAGTGTAAGCAGAAGCGTCGAAGCGCTGAATGGGAGCGATGCCAGACTTGCCCTGGAGCAAGTTCTGCCACAATAATTCGGGGGAGTTTCCAAGAGAGGAAACGCAGCCCATACCTGTAATAACAACATTTTCCATAATGCGCCAAATATAACAAAAAAAACGGTAATATTTTCGTAAGTGCGGTAAGAAAAAGACAATTTGTAACAAAAAATTACATTTTAGCAAAGTTTTTTATAGTTTTGGAAGAATTTATCCATATATATAGCATTTTCTTTTATTTTAGATACATAATACTTACGCAAGATTAGTAGGAAGTAGGCAGTAGACAGTAGGAAGAGAATGCTTGGTGTGGGCTATGAGCAATCGCTCAAAACGGAGTGAGCCCAGAGCGAGTTTACGAGCGCCCCCATAGCCGATTTACCTAAATTACTATTTACTATTTTTTTCACATGCCAAAGAGTTCTCGAAATTTAGTTTGGATGGACCTGGAAATGTCTGGTCTACATCCAGAAAAAGATGTCATTCTCGAAATTGCGACCATTGTTACCGACGCCAACTTGAATATTCTAGCCGAAGGTCCCGTCATCGCCATCCATCAGCCCGAAAACGTTTTCGAAAGCATGGACGAATGGAACACAAGGCACCACAACCAGAGCGGTCTCGTGGACCGTTGCCGCCGTTCACAATACTCCCTCAAGGACGCCGAACAGGAAACGCTCCGATTCATCAAGCCTTTTACCGAAAAAACAAAGAACCTCCTCTGCGGAAATTCCATCACGCAGGACAGGCGTTTTTTGTACAAGTACATGCCCGAAATTTCGGAATGGCTCTGCTACAGGAATATCGACGTGAGTTCCATCAAGGAACTCTCTTACCGCTGGTATCCGAACCTCGAAGATTTTCAAAAAGAAAAGCGACACGAAGCTTTAAACGATATCCGCGAAAGCATCGCAGAACTTGCCTACTATAGAAAGACCATCTTCAAGTAATCTCATGGAAAGACTCCCCTACGCCCAGAGAATGCGCAACCGCTGCATTGCGATTACCGTCCTCGTTTCGATTATTGTAGCCATTGTCCACTGTTCATCGAAAGACGATCCCGAATCTGCGAATGCAACTACCGAGCATTCTGTAGCAACCGCAGTAGATTCAATCGCCGAAGCCGCCGCATTTGCAGACACGAACGCCTTTGATTCTGTCGTTACCGAAAACCCGAACGGACTTGCCGCCCTGAAAGGCATCGAAGATGAAGACTTCGACAACGCCCCCGCTGTAAATGCAGCCAACGCCACAAGCGAAAGCACGGAGAGCATCCGCGACACGGCCCACATTAAATCGCAAAAGGATCCATTCCTCGCCGACAAAATCGACATTCTTCTGCGCCGCTATCACCCGGACCTGGGCGTCATCCTCGTCGTAAACACAAGGACAAACGAAATCATCGCCTGGGGCGAGCGCCGTGACGGAAAGGTACAGAATAAACCCGACTACATCGGACGCGCCACCTTCCCCGCCGCATCGCTTGCAAAGCTCGTGACGATTGCCGCCGCCATGGAAAGCAACCGCTATTCGCTTAACACGCCAATCCCGATGATCGGGCGACACCACACGCTTTACCTGAACCAGCTCCGCGTCCCCGAGAAGTACAACGGTCCCACGATGGAACTTTCCGAAGCATTCGCCCGCTCCGCAAACCCGCCAATGGCCATCGTCGGTAAAAACGTCGGTGCCAGAAGGCTCAATGCCGCAGCAGCAAAGCTTGGCTACAACAAGCGCTTCCCCGGAAACGCACCCAACGCATCAAGCTACACCGCCCCGGACACGGGCTACGGTCTTGCCGAAGTCGCTTGCGGCTTTACGACCTCGACCACGCTCACGCCGCTTCTCGCCGCAGCGCAAGTCCGGGCAATCCTCACCAAGAAACCTCTTGAAATTCCGTGGGCACGGGACATGGCGCCATTCGCCCCGCAAAAGCCACTTGCACTCGATATCGGAAAGTTCAGCGAAAACACGTATTACGGACTCCGCGAATCAATGCTCCGCTCCGTGACGCAAGGGACCGCCCACAAGCACATGTCCACAAAGAACATGGCGCGCAAGAACTTCGAAGCGCTCCGCCTCGGCGGAAAAACGGGCTCTCTCGATGGCACAGACCCCGCAGGCCGTTACGACTGGTTCATGGGTTTTGCCGAATCCAAAGCCGATCCGAGCAAGTCCATCGTCGTCATCGTGATGCAGATGCACAAGGAAATCCGTTCACAACCAGCAACGCAGGTAGCCGCAACGGTCATCAATTACTGGGCGCACCAGAACATCAATCCCCAAAAATAATTTAGATTTAAACACAAAAGAAAAAGGCTTATTATGGAATTATCTTGGTGGAACTTAATACCGACTTATTTTGATGGAACCGCATTCCAACTTGGGAACTTCCCGGTGCGCTGGTACGGCATCATGTACATTTTTGCGTTCGTGACCGCCTACATCACCATGTGGAAAATCAACCAGAAAGAAAAAATGGGGATTACCAAGGACCAGCTTGACAATTTGTTCACTTGGGTCATCGCAGGCATCCTCCTCGGAGCACGCTTTGGTTACGTCTTCTTTTACAAGGCGAGCTACTACCTTTCGAACCCATCCGAAATCCTGTTCCCCATGATCCACGACGATCTCGGCTACCATTTTGTCGGGATTTCAGGAATGTCTTACCACGGAGGTCTCGTACTGGGACTCCTGTTCATGTACATCGGAGCAAGACGAAACAATCTCGACGTCTGGAAGACATTCAACCTCGCTTTCCTTGCTGCGCCGCTCGCCTATACCTGGGGACGTTACGGCAATTTCATCAACGGTGAACTATTTGGCGAAGCGACCTCAAGCGCCATCGGCATGTGGTTCCCGCTAGCTCACGATAGCACTCTCGCAAACCCGATCCTCCACCATCCAAGCCAGCTTTACGAAATGTTATTCGAAGGCATCATTCTTTTCGCGCTCATGTACAACCTGCGCAAGATCCCTAAGCTTCACGACAAGATGCCATGCCTCTATTTGATGGGATACGGTCTATTCCGCTTTTTCATTGAATTTTTCCGCAAGCCGGACGCCCACCTCGGACGCGTAGACCTCTTTGGCATGAGCCGCGGCCAGACGCTTTGCTCGATAATGATCATCGCAGGCCTTGCATGGATGATTTATCTTTTCTATCGCGAGAAAAAAGCTAATAACCCTTAAACAGGTTTTCCCAGAGGTTTCGTTCTTCCTCGAACTTCTGGGCAAACAGCTTGCAGACTTTCTTATAAACGGCTTTGATATGTGCCGCCAGTTCGTCGGTCACATACTTTTCGGCCTTGCCATCGTCGGCAGCAGCTTCATTCATGAGTTTCATCCACTGGCTTTCCTGATTCTTGCTGCCAAGCGTTGCCGAAAGTGAAGAATCTTCGAAGCACTTCTTGCTCATGTAGGATTTCCAGACCGACAGGGGAATCGCTTCAAGGAAATTCTTGAGGAACGGTTCCGCATTTGTCGAATAACCGTAAGAGTTGCCAATCAGGCAAATCAGCGGCACGTTGACCACACGCCCCACATTGACTTCACTCCAGGATTTATCCGTCATTTCATGCGTTGCATTAAACAGGTCTTCTGCAGGCTTCGGTTCATTGTAGAAGTTGTCAATTCCCAAATGCGCATCGCGTAAGCGATTCAGATAATCCGACAAAGGCGAAGAATCATCCACAGCAGAAGATTCTTGAACCCCGGCATTGACCGCAGACGCAAGCGAAACCGTCTTACCATCAACATGTTCTGCATTTTTCAGCGATGCAATTTCATTTACTTCAGCGGCATCGCACTTATCCATCACCGTCGAATCAAACATCGGTGAAACGCGGAACTTATAATAGAAACGGACATTGCCTTCTTGCGACTGGAAATAAAGCGCCTTGTAGCACTCGTTATCCTTGAACAAATTAGCAAGCGCCCTATAAGCACGGTGCCTTGCGCCACCCGATGTAAACTTACCTCGATGAATGGAGACAAAGCAATGGAACGCGCGCACACAGCCGTTTGTATCAATCACCGTGATGCCATCGTAATTGAGCATCGAAATGAACATCTTACGGATAAAATTCTGTTCATACAGATCACGGAACGTCTGCGTTTCAAGCATGGAATCCGGCTTAATCTGCATTTCCTTATAGTCGTCAAAGACGATCTTACCGGCATCAAAATTTTCGTCGTCATTGCCATTCCAGGACGGATCGACAAACAGGCAAATCGTACCGTGGACATCCCTCTTGATTTGCGAGAAAAGCCCGGCCCAGAATCCATTCGGGTAAGACTCGAAATCCCGATCTTCCAAATTATCGGAGAACTCGTTTTCATCCAGGTCGAAGCGGATAAGCAAATGATCACTAACGCCCGACGACGTATGTGAATTTATACAAATCTTGGAACGGTTGACACATTCAATCAGCAAAAAACCTTTTTCAAGAAGCGCTCGTTCCGTTTCCCCGGCATTTCCAATGTCCGACTGGAAAACCCCAACCTGAATGGAAGCCTCCGCTTTTTCACGGGCAGGCATTTGCTGGATAATCAAATCACAGCCACTTTTGCAAAAATGAATGACGTCTTTCAGACACGCTTTGACGCGTTCCTTAAAAAGATTTTCAAGAGCATCACCAGAAAATTCATAGATACGCCGGTTCCAGCCCATTGGCGGATTACCGTTACCCATGATGATTCTAAATGTGAAATGGTCGTTTTCCTCTTGATAGTGTGGAACACTTGGCAATATCTCGATAATAGCATCAATAACAGCTTCCTTCATCTCAGGAAGCTTGCGCAAAAAGAATTCCTTAATTCTCTTTCGGTCGAGTCCAATAACGCTCGAAGAATTGTCTGTTTCGTCGCTCATAAAAACCCAATCTGATTCTTATTTATAATATACATTGCTATCGTGATTTTTGGAAAAATTTTCCCATTTTTTTCCTCCAAATTACTTTATTTCTGCACAAAAACTCAAAAAAAATTATCTTTAGGCAAGCTTTTAGCAGGAGTTTTACAATGGCAGGAATCACTTACGAAATTGACGACAAAAATCTTGTTGAGCAAATCAAGTCTGATGCCATGAAAGTTGCAGCAGAACTTACGGAAACGGCTCACCTCAAAAAAGGCGACATCGTCGTTGTCGGCTGTAGCACAAGCGAAACCTTAGGCAACCAAGTCGGCAGCCACTCCGTACCGGAAGTCGGCAAGGCCATTTACGACGGACTCCAAAGCGTCTTCGGTGCAAACGGCATCTACATCGCAGCCCAATGCTGTGAGCACTTGAACCGCGCAATCATCATCGAACATGAAGCAGTCCCGAATGCAGAAATCGTGAATGTCGTGCCACAGCCCAAAGCCGGCGGTTCCTTCGCTACAGCTTGCTACGCAAGCTTCAAGGCTCCCGTAGCACTTGAACACATCAAGGCAAACGCAGGTATCGATATCGGCGGGACCCTTATCGGTATGCACCTCCGCGAAGTCGCCGTCCCCGTGCGACTAAAGCAGAACCATATCGGCAAGGCGATTATCATTGCCGCCCGCACCCGCCCCAAGTTCATCGGCGGCGAACGCGCCCACTACAATGAAGCGCTCAAGGACGGGTATCCGGAGTTTTAGCAATTTTTTTTTGCTTTTTCATTTTAATTTCTTACATTTACCGTATATGGATAGACGATTTGCAATACTCTTCGTTGTTTTTGGTGCATTCTTAGCAATTTGTACCGGCTGTAAAGGTTTCTCACAAGAACCGCTTACATCAGCCTCGAAAGGCAATTCCTCAAAGTACACGATCGGTGTCGAAGAAAATTCAAGCACACAAGAGGCTGTAATCAATCAATTTCCAAACGCCCAAATCAAGCAGTATCCTGACCTGATCACAGCATACTTTGCACTCCAGGTCGGCGATATAGATATTTTAGCCTACAACGACATTATCATCACCCACACATTTAACGACAGCATGAGTGGGCTAACCTTTATCGAAAACGATGTCGGCATGTCCGAAGAAATCGTCATCGGCATGAACAAGCACAGCACCATCCCTGATTTAAAAGGGATTATCAACAGACTCATCGACAGCTTAAACGCAGCAGGCACATTAAGCGAACTCAACGAGCACTGGCATGAAAAATTAAAGACAAACCCGCTCATCAGCACCAAGGAAAGCAATTCCGATCAGGTTTTAAGGATTGCGACATCAGCCGATGTTCCTCCATTTTCCTTTACAAGCGAAAACCAAATTATCGGCCTCGACATCGATATCGTGAAGCTTCTCGAAGAAAAACTGAACGTCAAGACCTCTCTTATCAAGACTGACCGAAACAAGCTTGTATCCAAGCTCAAGAACAACGAAGCCGATCTCATCATTTCGGCATTCACACCGACAAAGAAGCTTCAAAACGAAATCGACTTTTCAAAGCCCTATTACATCGGGAAAACGGCTTTTGCCATCCGCCAAAACGACTTCACCAAAGAAGCGACATTAAGCAAGGTTCCGCAGATGACCTATCTCGAACCCAAGAAACCTGACGAAATCTACAAGCTTGCAGACTTGTCCGGTAAATTTGTCGGCGTCCAGACAGGAACGACTCTCGACGAACAAGTTCAGCAGCTCATCAAGCTTCCGCGCATCCAGTACTTTACAAACATTCCCGAAATGACCAAGGCTCTGGAGCAAAGGAACCTAGACGGCATCGCCGTGGATTATTCCGTTGCAGAAATCATACTCAAGCATCATTCCGATTTTTCCATTTTAAAGGATCGACTGAACAAAGATGAATTTGGCATCGCCATGAGCAAGAACAGTCCGCTTAAGGCAAGCATTGATTCATGCATTAAGGTCTTGCAGAAAAAAGGCGAAATACAGAAAATCAAGGATAAATGGTCAAAGAACAAATCTGCTGTTCGAGTCATCCAGCAAGACTGGATTGGAAGCGACACGCTTATCGTCGGTACGGAAGCGCTTTACGCTCCTTACGAATTTTATCAGTGGGGCGAGCTTTCTGGCATTGATATTGACATCATGTACACGATCGGCAAGATGCTGAACAAGAACATCAAATTTGCAGATATGAATTTCGATGTACTTATCCCTTCCCTTGTCAACGAAAAGACGGACCTTTGCATCGCGGCTATAAGCATTACCGAAGAGCGCAGCAATTCTATCGACTTTTCGATTCCCTACGACAAGAACGAATCCGTAATTGTCGTCCATACGCCGCAACATGCCATAGAACGAATCGGCGACTCCACAGGTGCATTGAGCCGATTCTTCCAGAAGATTCAGGACATTTTTAATTAATTCGGAGTTAGGAAGTAGGAATTATTTAATTTGGCGGCTTCGCCGCGATTATTTAAACTCCGAATTTCACATTCCGCATTCCGAATTGCTACAAAGCCTTGTGGAGCCTCATGGCGCGGATATTTCGTGGCAGGACTTCCTTGTGCCACTTGATCCATTCATCATAATAGATATAGCGTTTTTCGCGCTGGCGGAACTCTCGGCCGTGCACAATGCGACGCCCCCCACGTTCTTCGACAGGAATAGCGATATGCAGGCACTCGTGGTAAACGACACCCGCAATGGCGTACAACGGGCAATTAGCAGCATCGTAACCACGGCTAATGCTAATCAGATGGAAGCTTTCGCCTGTCACCGGGTCCTTGCGAATAGAATGGAAGCTTAGTCCTCCCACGCGATTGCTCCAGGTGATGCGACAAGTAAGCGTACCATCAAAATACGTGTTATTGATAGCCGCAAGCACATCCGTCAGGTTATGGTGCACCCCTTGCGGACGAATCGGCGGCAAGCGCCCCTTACTGGCAAGCGGAGCTTCACCTTTATCTGAAAAAATCTGGTCAACAGTTTGCCAAAAGCGATTGACCAAATCCTTAATAATTGCCTTGTTCTTTTGCGTTTTACGGCGTACGGCATGCTCAGCCCATTCCGCAGCAAGTTCACGGGCCGCAGCAAACTCGGGAGCCTTCATGTACGCAGGCAAAAGGACTTCCGGGTGTCCAAAGAGGAACCCGCCCTTGCAACGGATGCTCTTTTTCAGGAGCGGATTGTACTTGAAATGCACGAGTCCGTTTTGGGAGCAATCCGGCGACGGGGCCTTCGTTTCAGGCTCCTTATTGTTCGCAACAAATCCGAACAAGTCGAGCTGTCCGTCAAATGCTAGCGGTTCTTTCTCGTTTTCAGCAAACGGATTCACGCGCCAAGCACTCCTTCATAGCCGTTCAGCGCTAAAAGACCGCCAAAAAAACTCTCAGGCAAATCCAACGCTGCATAATGCTCCGAGATTCCATAGACGGCATCTTCAACAACATCTGGCATATAAACTATATAGCTATCGTTCTTTTCCGTCTGAAGCATGTCTGGAGTGCAGTACTTCGGGTCCGTCTCGCTAAAGTACATACGGCAGGAGACAGTTCGAAGCGGATAGACCGTACAGTCCCCTACCCCGTTCGAGAACGGACAAGAACGCCACCAGGCAAAGTAATCGTGCAAAGCCCTGTCTTCGGCATCGTCTTCAGAAAGGCCCTCATCCTTGCGCATTTCGAACAAAGATTCAAACTTGTCCGAGCGCATCTGGCAGGCTTCCATCAACGACAGAAGGTCGTCCCGCTTGCGCAGTTCGCTGTACATGAAAATCAATTCGAACGGCTCCACCGACATCGGGTAATGGTGGCAGCAGTTTCCGCAGGCGGGTCTGCATTGAATAGGGCGCGGCTGTTGCACAAGGACCGCTTTAAGATACTGATCGTATGCCGTATGATAGGCTTCTGTAAACTTGAGTATTTCAGGCAACTGTTCCCGCAAGTTATCAGGACCAATAGCAGATTCACGCCCCAAAGCAGCGGCAATTTCGTCAAGACGATCCCGTTCTGTCCGAAGCAAGGCAGACAGACGCATCTCCGCAATGCGGTAGGCTTTCGTCGGAAAATACTCTTTATAAGCATTCATCGAGCGCAAATATATTTTTTTACGAGATTACCGTAAAAAAAGCTCTTAAAAAAAAGCAAAATATTCATTTTGGTTAGAATGATGTTATTTTATAACCTAGAGTATGAAATAGTTTTCAGGATCGGCAACATGAGAAAAATTTCGCAAAGTAAATGGATGTGGTCTGTAGCAATCGCATTGTCTTTGGGAGTCGCAGGGTGCAACCTGTTCCACCCGACAGGAAGCCGTGACGCTGATAACGACGACGCAGCAGCCCTGACTCACGACGGCTACATAGAATTTCAAAAATCAAACTTCGATGCGGCACGCAAATTTTTCAACAAAGCCATACAGGCTGACTCCGGCTATTCGGAAGCCTGGATCGGTCTTAGCAAAACCGTTCTTAAAATGCAGGAAGGCATAGACGTATTCGAACTCGCCTCCTACGCCCAAAAGACCGAAAAAGACGGCAAGAGTTCCAACGGCTTTCTCGACATGTCTAACGAAAAGGCGGATTCAATTTCAAGAGGGATCGATTCCGTCCTGATCTTCGTCAACAAGTTCATCGACCGAGATACAACCGACAAGACCGACAAGAAGATTCGGTTTAGCGACATTGCCGACAGCTATACAATCCTCCAGCTTACCAAAGCGGCCCTTCGTATAAGGTCCGTACAGACTCAGCTTTCATCAATTGTCTCTGCCGACAATGCAGGCATGATGATGAACCTGGACGCATTGAACGATCTCGGCGATAGCCTCAAGCCGTTCCTTAACGACATGGCATCAGCAGCTGAAGCGATCAAGTCCTCCCCAGAAAGTGCAGCAGAAATCATCAAGGCATATCTGCCAGACTCCACACGCCAGTTCTTTGACGAAGAAGACTATGCAGACGTAACCGTCGGACTTGCAAACTCAGTCATCCAGATGAATGACCGAGCACAGACAATTGAAAAAGACCGCAACGATGTTTTCTTTAAGTTCGGAAACGCAATAGACGACGACGGCGATGGCTGCGTTGACGAAGAAGTCATTGACAATTACGACAACGATGGCGATGGAGAAATCGACGAAGATGCCCGCGACAGCCGTTCGATTGTCCTCGTCAAGAAGAGACCGACCAACATCGAAGAGGTCAAGTCTATCGGCCAGGACCCGACAACTTACGACCTGACAAAGGCACAGATCGATTCCCTCAGCGTCCTTGAAAAGTACAACACCATCGATATCGACATGGATGGAAAGACGACTCAAGATGATTTAGACGAATGGCAATTTATTTTCCGAGACCCCAATGATCGCGATGAGAAAAAGAATCACCGTTTGAAATTCTCAAACAAAATAAACTTCAATTTTACTTCAGACGGAACATTCCCTGAAAACATGAAAGAAGATATGCAGGCCAAACGCGATTCCTTAATTGCCAAAAAAGAACTGATTCGCAAAGACACTGACATAAACAATATCAAATATAAGTTGAAAGACAGACAGGAAATGGTTGGTGGATGCTGGGACAACTATACGGAAGAGCAATTCATCAAGTGGTTCGAAGGGAGAAACGCAAAATGAATAAATTAACCTTATTTGCAGTTCTCGCTCTTACTTGGTCAGTCGCTTTAGCAAAATCACCGACACACTTTTCTCTCCGTGCAGAATCTATGGGCGGAGCCCATGTTGCCGTCGTAGATGACAAGGAAGCTATTCATTACAACTATGCCGGATTGAGCCAAATCAACAGGCTCGGTAATTACGACAAGCGCCCAGAACAAGGGTACTATCCACGTAACTGGATTGGCGATATGCGCCTGACCTTCGGCGGTGCCGGCGATATTTTCAAGTTCCTTTCGACATACAACGATGTAAAAGAAGTCCAGGACTTGTTCCGTGACGCCCAAAACGAAGCTAACGCCATAACCAAGGACCATCCTCAAATAACCAGCAAAACAAGCGCAATCCTCGATTCCCTTGTCAAGAATCCCAAATACGTCAAGACCATCAGCTCTTACGACCATAAAACAATGGAAGCAAGGGTCAAGTTCGATGCAGAACTGGCGTTCCATAACTTCGGTGCGGCATTCTGGATGAACGGAAGCGTAGCGCCTTACATTGATGCAGGACTTATCCTCCCCTACGTGGTTGTAGATACATTCGTGATCGATGCCGTTGCGCAAATGGGCGGCGCCTATGAAATCATTCCGAACGCACTATCCGTAGGTGCAGGCGCAAAGATTGTCAAACGCCATAAGACAAACATGGTAACTGTAGGTCTTGCAAATTACAGTTCCATCGTCGATACACTTAAGGACCAGCTTGGTGACGCGACAGACGACTTCTTCGATTCCAAGACATTCTCAATAGGCCTGGATTTGGGCGTACTCTACCAGTTCAATCGTGAAGTGCGATTCGGCGCATCGCTACGCGACATCTATTTAAAATCTCTCGCTGGAGAAACCCTAATCCCGAATTTCACGATGGGCGTCAACTACAGCCCCCGATTCATGAACAGCAATACGGGATATGGCCGTAAATTCAATGTAGCTCTAGATTTTGCCGACATGTTCAACAATGACCGAAACTACAAGTTCTTTACCCACTTGAATTTTGGTTTTGAGTTCGAACAGACACTAGCCGCAATTCCAGGACTCAACAACGAATTCCGCTTTATCGTGCTGCGACTCGCAGGTGGCTTTAGAGGCGGTTACCCTTCTGCGGGTGTCGGGCTTGAGGTGTTACGATTCTTCTCGATCGAAGCGGCCACCTGGGGCGAAGAACGCGGCTACTACACCGGCCAGGACGAGAACCGAATTTACATGGTTCAAGCAAGCATCGGCTTTTAGTTTAGACGAGCAAAGGCGGAGTTGAACTCCGCCTTTGCGTATGAAGTTAGGGATGACTTATTTCTTAACTTTCACGACTCTTGCCTGCGGGTTCTGCTTGCCGAGCAAGTCGTAAGTGCGGGAGGTGCGCAAGCTGCGGGACTGCACCGGGCGATTGCGCTTGAAAACGGAAATCGTTCCGTCATCGGTCTTGAAGTTTTCCACATGCGTAATGCCGTTGTTCACATAATCGTCAAGGCCGTACGCATGACGCATAATGTTCAAGATTTCCATATCGAACACGGAGCCATCCGGTTCTGTTTGGCGACGGATAATAGTCATGTTGTTTTCGCCTTCGTGACCGGTATCCCAAGCAATCGGCACCACCTTGTTTTGTTTTGCTAGTTTCATCACGGCTTCGTAATAAGCGAGGCGGCCCTTGCGGTGTTTCGCATAATTGTCACCCGTCAACACGCCCACGCGGTCATTCGCACCGAACTCGCCGATAATCACAGGCACGCCCTTATCGACAAAATTTGTTTTCATCTTGCCAAACTGGTCCTGAATCTGAGCACTGGTGCACTTGTCGCCCATAGCTCCCGCCCAGGCGTTGTAGCCACAGTTATGCACGATATCCGCACCTGTCGCGAGGTCATCGCCCCAGTAGTACTGCGGGTAAACCTGCGCGCCCCAATCAACAACGTCATTCAATAGCGTGTAGGTATAAGGGTCATAGAAATGCACTTCGACCATCAGGCGGTCGGCGATTACATCCTTCGGGAGTTTGCTCACAGGCATCACTTCGCAACTGCGGTCCACACTCGTCGAAGGTCCCTGAATCACGAGCGTACGGCTAGCGTTATTGCCTCCCGTCGCACGCACGGCATCCACAAACGACTGGTGGTACGTCATCAGGATTTCGGTTTCGTGCTTGTAATTATCGTCCGTTGTCGCGGGCTCGTTAGCGCTTGCAAAAAGCAAGTTTTCGTTATAGTTTTTGAAGTGCGTTGCGATTTGCGTCCAATAAGCCTTCTGCTTGGCATTCACCTCGTCCTTCTTGGCGTCTTTCAAGTTTTCTTCGAGCCAGCCGCCATCCCAATGGATATTGAGAACCGTCACGAGCCCCGCGCGCATGCACATATCCACCACCGTCTGCACCGAATCCATCCAACTTTTGTTGATGACGCCGTTACTCGCGTGGCTATCCCAAGCGCAAGGAATGCGAATCGTGCTGAAGCCCGCCGCCTTGACCGAATCAATATACGCCTCGGTCGGGAACTTGTTGCCCCACCCCGTCGGATTCCCTGGAACTTCCATCGTGTTTCCAATGTTTATGCCAAAGCCCATCTTCGCAAACATTTCGTTTGCCGTCGGCAAATCTGCCGCGAAGGAATTTGACACCAATGCAAAAGAGAACGCGCTGCAAAGAGCAGCAACGCGAATGTGCTGTTTCAACATAGTTAATCCTTTGGTTCTATGCCATTAGCGTTTTATCCCCAAACAACGAAAGACCATACACCAAACCTAAATATACATCTATGCTCAGCAAAAGCCCAAGTTTTGCCGTTAAAAGTGTTGACGATTTGTCAAATGAGAATTATTCTTCCACAAAGCAAGGCGGAATTTTAAGCTTCACGACTTGATTTAAAGAAAGGTCTTCTTTGACGTACATAGCATGATATCGATCAACCAGCTCAAATGATTGCGCTGGTTTAACAGGCATTTTAGGGAACTGCGGATCTCTTTTAGCCACCCCTTTTATACATTCCAAATAATTAATTCCACCCGTAGCCAAGTCCTTCGTAAATCGGATTTCATCACAATATTCTTTGATAATGTCAGAATAACCGGCAATCTCAACAGAATCTTTTTCACTTCCCTCTCCCTTACATTCCAATCGGAAATATTCTCTAGAAAACGAAAGATGGACCTTTTCTGACTTGACAATTTCTTGTGCAGCGACATAACTCCAAATATTCCGTGATTGTAATTCCGGAGGCAAATTATCAGAGAAATACATACAAGGAAGCGGATCCATAAGACGAGTTTGCACCGTTGGCGGCATCCAAGCATAATACAAAATAGACTTGATTTCTTCCAAGAAATCTTTATACTCAGGATGTTCCGTATCCATCGAGACATTCGTAACGCGACCGCTATCGCCAAATGTAATCGTAGCATCAACAGAAAGATTAAAGCCCTCTTTATAATATCGTTTGAGAGCTCGTTCAAGCCGCCAGCCACAAGGTTTCTTTACACTTTGAATAAGGCCCGTTTCAAATTCCCTTGGCGGCATCGTATCACCAAGAAATTTTTCTTCTTTAAGTTCGAATGTATCAACGTATATATCCACATTCAACACGGGTAGATTCGGGCGGGTATTGAATTCCGCCGTTTCACCCTCTGTAGAAATTTTTCGTTCCTTGAAAAACGCATAAATAGGATCCATTTTTTTCATTCTGCCGCTACCTTGTAACGAATATACAACGCCATCAAACACAGTATCCCCAGAATAAGGATTTTCATAGTAGAACAAATAATCAATCAGTTTCCCTTTTTGAAATAAGCTAACAGATAAATTCGCTTCATCTTCAGAAACATATCTGAGACTTCTATCATATTCAACATATTCTTCATCAAGCACTGCAGCCTTGGCAAATTTTTTTATTTCCTTCAAACTATTCGTCGCATAAGCTAGTCCCTCCGCGTTATAAACAACCATGGAATCTGCAAGCGCCAACGATTCTTGCATAGGTCGCGGTTTTCCAAGAATAAAATCTACAGAAACATTATCACGTTTCTGTTCGCAAGACAACAGAACGCATGCGGCAAGGACGAGGAAAAGGTATTTAGAAACGGAAATCTTCATTGTATTTTTTTTCTTCATTGAGTTTTTCTTCTACAAAGCATGGCGGAATTTTGAGTTTTACGACTTGCGATATCGGGAGGTTATAACGAGTATCATATACGTCGTTACGCTTGTTAAAATACGCATTTGTATAAGTGGAACGAATTCTTTCACGAGGTTCCCCATACAAAGCGTTGAACCTAGCCATAAGAGAGTCTGCAAGTGTAGAATCTTTAGAGTTCAACATCTTTTCTCGTTTCTTAGGCACTATTATTTTATTGTATTCTATACATTCATAGCGGACAACGCCGCCTGTTGCAAGGTCTTTAGAGAACTTAATTTCACTGCAAAGGCTCTTTTTTGCAGACGGAGTTCCAATGATATCGACAGAATCTTTGGCATCTTGCCCATTTTCCTTACAGACCATGCGGTAATCCCTTGTAAAAGTAAGATGAATTTTAACGAAATCAACAATTTCTTGTGCGATTTCATCATTGCCGATATCCGTATGAACTTTCAGAGGCATATAACCGTAATGTAACACATCCCTCAATTCCTCTTTGAATTTTTTATTGGAGTCAGGATACAAAGCCAAGGAAACATGTTCATCAACACGGCCTTTTTCTTTATAGCCCATCGCTGATACTGCGGATAAATTAAAATCATCATTATAATAGCGATACAACAATCTCTTGAGGCGCCAGCCCATTGAGTTTTTAAAGGCTTGGATTATCCCTGTTTTAAATTCACCCATTTCAAGATCTTCTCTAAGAGATTTTCCCTCTTTTAAGACAACCGTATCCACAAGAATATCGAAATTCAATTTCGGGAGGGATTGTTCATTTTCAAATTCCTTAACCACGCCATCAATAGCGATATTTCGCTCCTTAAAGAAGGATTCAATACGTTCCTTGTCATTTATTGCAACCACCCCCTGGAGGGTAAGAATCCCGCCAGCATTCTCTTCAGGCACAACGAAATATTGCAAGTGATCTAAGAGTTTTCCATCTTTGAACAGGTTGACCGACAAAATCGATTTATACTTTTTTTCTATTCTGGACCGTATAGATGGTTCCATATATTCGTCTTTGTAGTTCGAAGCCTTTATAAAATTCTCAATTTCTTTGCGATCGTGCGTCGCGAAAGAGAGGCCATTCTTATCATAGACATTCATTGAATCCGAGATTGCCAATATTTCTAGCAAACGATAAGGTTTTCCAGGAATATACGTCAACGTATCCGTTACATTCTTTATATTGCACCAGCCACATTGCGAGTGCAACGCGTATCCTCTTGCAGCCTTCAGCATTTTCGAAGTGGTATCCAACTGAATTCCGACAAATCCTATATAAAGTTTCAAAGGAATTTCTTGACCAAAGTAATTCCATTCAACATCAACAGACGTAACAGCATTAGGCAGGATTTCGAAATCAATATCATGTTCCCAATCTGTACGTTTTACGAATTCCATTTTATCAGAATATCGCATTAAATACGGATAGAACTTAGAGAACCAACCATTAAACTTCGGATTTCCACAACCTTCGGGTTCATATAATTTATATATATCTTTCCAAAATGCGACAGGACTTTGGCCATCGAAAACTTTAACAAACTCATCAAGAATGGGATTTAACTGCTGAGACCACCATTCCATATCAAGGTGTGAAGCAAGCTTATTAAAGGAATCCTTCAACAAGCTCCAATCCTCTTTTGTGCCATTAATTTTTATTTTCGGAATACCACATAAAGTATAGGAAGAATATGTATAGTATTCAGACGCAATAGCCATCACCATGGAACGGGAAATATTGTAATCGATTGGGCTTGTCGTCGAAAATTTCGTCCGCAACGGAGCGCCCGTTTCTGCAGGCAATTTCTTCTGAAGATCATCGAAAACATCAGCAATGACGCCAAACCAATCTTCATGCGTAGATTCCATAGTCAGCCAATCTGCACGAACTTTAATGTCAGTATCTACATTAGGTCCAACAAAACGGTCTTTCAAAGAATCACTATTGCTCTTTACATGCAAGCGGATTCCGTCCAAAATCAAAAGCCAAATATCGTCTGGATTTATTTCCATAGCATAGTGCTTGGCATAAGCCAAAGCAATCAAATCTATAAAAGACGATTTTTGAGAATGTCCTTTTACAAAAGGGCTTATAGAATCCGAGTAGGCATAAAAAATTTTCGTTTCACGAATGTTTTCTTGATGCCAACTTGCAAAATATTCCGTAAAACCACCTCGCTCTGCAGGCACGGTTTCTTCGCGGAATACGCTATCATGAACAGTTGTATCAACGATGATTGCGTAAGCGCTCGTATCACGGACAAAGCTCGCATTTTCTTTTACAAGCCTTGACGAATATTCGGGACCATTATCACGCTTCTGTTCGCAAGAGAGCAGAACGCATGCGGCAAGGACGAGGAAAAAGTATTTACAAAGGCTATGCATAATAACAATATAACAACACGGCCTTGCAGAGATTTAATAAGGGAACGTAAAATAAAGTAGATACGAGAAATAATGGATCCTATCGCCTTCGGCTCCAGGATGACATACCGCATTTCGTCATCCTGAGCAACAGCGAAGGATCCAGTAAATTCTTGTAATGCGAAAGCAGAAATTAACTGGATGTTTACCCAAAGGGCATAACTCCACTAAGCTGCTGAAGCAGCAAGTGTCGTATATCGCGGCTATTCGCCACTCAACATGACGTATAGCACTTCGTCATTATGACATTACTTATTGCCGCTCATGATGGCGGTGAGGTCGGCGCCACTCAAATTCGTCTTTTCGTTGAGGGCGGCAACGATTGCAGTGAGCGACTTTTGGCAAGCCATCATAAGGTTGTAAACTTGTTCGACAACGTTTGTTTCGGCAAGCTGGTAGTAATAGCAGGCCGCTTGGAAGCTCTGGTAATCGGGATCGCTCCTGTAAAGTTCCATCGGGAGTTCTTTCATGACAGTGTCGAGGTCGCAAGCGAATTTTTTGCGGATCAAAAAATCGGACATGTGGCCTGCAATGGCGATGTGGGCGGCACCATCGAGGGAACTGCCGGGCATGCGCGTCGCGCTAGGCTTTTCCTTGGAATTGTTGATTCTGACGTAATCAATTTGGCGTTTGAACAGGAAAGCGATTAGAGCGTGGCCCGCCTCGTGGCGGCAAAGTTTTTCAAATTCTTGTTCACCGAAAAATTCAATTAAGGTTTCGCGAGTTAATGTTTGTTCTGACATTTTTCAATCCACCTGTCTAAAAATTGCATCTGTTCATCGGTATGGAACCAATGTTCGCCGCCTTGCATAACCGTGAGCGACGCGCCCACTTTTTGAGCAAAGTCTTGCATCGTTTCGAGATCGGTCAAATTGTCATTGGAGCCGTACAAAATGTGCGTCGGGATGTTCCACTTGATGGGATTTTCTCGCACGTAGCAAAGGTATTTCCAAGAAAGCGTCTCGCCAAAGTTCGTTGCAATTTCGCCTTTTTCGCGGAGTTCATCTTCGGAGACGTTAGCCCATTGCATCATATTGCAAATGAGCTTTTCCAAGTTCACCATCGGCGAGATGAAGAGCGCCTGCTTGATGCGTTTTTCACCCAAAGCGTTCATCGAAAAGAACGCGCCGATGCTATTTGCGATAAGCACGACTTCGTCGTAATTTGCGGCAACCGAGTCAAAGTAAGCCGAGAATTCTTGCTTGGCATCCCACGGGGTTTCCGTCTTGTAATCAAAACCGATGACATCAAAATCCGGGAAAAGGGGCTTGTAATGATTGGCCTCGTCGGCGTTGCCGCCTTTCCCATGAACATAAATAACGAGAGATTTCATTGTACTTTCACTTTTTCGCATAGAAAATATAAAAATCTACACCAATCGGCTAGAGATTGAGATTCACTTTACCAAAGCAAGCAACTGTTCCTTGGTCACAAAGTTCAGTACCGAAAACGCCGTCATTTTACAGCCTAAATCCATAATCGAGGCCCCAACATGATATACAGTTTCGTCAACGATGATAAATCTGTCGTGAACCTCACGCATTGTCCGCAATTCAACAGTTGGAAACTGGCGATTTATACGGTCAACTTCATCCTTCATCGCACGCGTAATTCGAGCGGAGTAAATGATAGCATTGACCCCTACGGCACGTTTTGCAACAAGCGAAAGAGATGAATCATTTGCAAACGGATCGATGATTATGATTTCTTTTTTTGCAGAGCGAACTAACTGTACCGCAAATTCATAACCACTCCAACGAGCATTAGCTGGTATAACACCTTCACTAGGAGGTAGATTTGCTTTGACAAAGAAGTCCACCTGTTTTTCAAGGTTAACGACACGAGAGTCTAGATTCTCAATTTTATTTTCTTGAGAAATCAATCGTTGATTAACGCTATATCCCTTGAGCAAATGCTCTTTAAGAACTTGGTTCGCCCATCGACGAAATTCAATTCCTTTTTGAGTGTTTACACGAAATCCAACAGATATAATGAGATCCAAATTATAAAGCGCTACGGAACGTTTTACAACTCTATTACCTTCCTTTTGAACTAGTTCCAAAATGGAACTAGTTGACATCTCATCCAATTCATGAGATTCATAGATATTTTTCACATGTTTGGTGATTGCTTGGCGATGAACATCAAACAACTCCGCCATCTGCGCTTGTGTCAACCATACAGTTTCATTTTCTACGCGAACTTCAATGTGAAATTCACCACCCTCCGGCTGATAAACAATAATTTCGTCTTTCTCACCGTTATTATTTTTCTTGTCAATTAACGAAAAATTGTTCTTATTCATAAAACCTCCGACCGCCTACAAGCAAAAAAGGCGACATAAAATTATTCAAGAAATAAAATAGAATTTTACAATGTCATATTATGACATTATAAATTTTCACAAAAAAAATCCGCCCCTGCGGTAAAGCAAGAAGCGGATTTGTCTAGACTTAACTGGATCCTTCGAGGCTATTCGCCGCTCAGGAAGACTCGGTCAAAGGTTGTTCCCGCTCGAAAGCGGGAAAGACAATGCGCGGGGCGTGTTCGCCCCGACTCCATTACCCGACGAAGATTCGGCCGTTGCGGAACAGCTGCATCCACGGGCCATCTTCGCCCCATTCTGCCGGGTGCCAAGAGTATTGGCAAGTGCGGAACACGCGTTCCGGGTGCGGCATCATCACGAGAGCGCGGCCGTCTTCAGAGCAGAGGCCGTTGATGCCAAACGGAGAGCCGTTCGGGTTCAGCGGATAGCGTTCGGTGTATTCGTGCTTGCCGTCGACATAGCGGAGTGCCACGAGACCCGTCTTGAGGCAGGCTTCGGCAGCTTCGCGGCTTGCGAATTCAGCACGGCCTTCACCGTGAGCAACAGCGATCGGGAGGACAGAACCTGCCATGCCCTTGAGAAGCACAGCCGGCGTATCTTCGACCTTCAAAGAGCAGAAGCGTGCTTCGAAGCGTTCGGAGATGTTCTGCACAAAGCGCGGCCAGTGCTTAGCGCCCGGAATCAAATCCTTGAGGTTCGAGACCATCTGGCAGCCGTTGCAAACGCCGAGAGTGAAGGTGTCCTTGCGGTTGAAGTAAGCTTCAAATTCAGCGCGAGCCTTCGGGTTGAACAAGATGCTCTTGGCCCAGCCTTCGCCTGCACCGAGAACGTCACCGTAGCTAAAGCCACCGCAAGCGACGAGACCGTTGAAGTCCTTGAGGCTTACGCGACCGGAGAGGATGTCCGTCATGTGAACGTCGATGGATTCGAAGCCAGCCTTTGCAAATGCAGCAGCCATTTCGAGTTCGCCGTTCACGCCCTGTTCACGAAGTATTGCCATCTTCGGGCGGCTTGCGTAATCCTTGATGACCTTGGCGCTAGCAGCGAGATCGAACGTGACCTTCGGCGTGATACCCGGATCGTCCTGTTCGAGCTTGAGCTTGTATTCGCTTTCGGCACATTCCGGATTGTCGCGGAGGGCGGCAATGCGGCGAGTCGTATCACTCCAGATGGCGCGGAGATCAGAGAGACCTTCGGCGTAGTCGCCAATCACAATGTTGTACGTATCGTTAAGCTTACCGATTTCAGAAACGGTATCGCCGAGACCGGCAGCTTCGAAAGCAGCCTTCACAGCAGCGAGGTCTGCGTTTGCGACCTGGAGGACGGCGCCGAGTTCTTCGTTGAACAAAGCGTCAATCACATTGCCCTTGAGAGCAGTAGCGTCGAGCGTTACGCCCACGTGGCCAGCAAATGCCATTTCGACAACCGTCGTGAAGAGGCCGCCATCGCTCTTGTCGTGGTAAGCCATAATCTTGCCATCGGCATTGAGCTTCTGGATGGTTTCAAAGAAGGCGCGGAGTTCCTTAGCAGAATCGACATCCGGAGCCTTGTCGCCAAGGAGGTTGTAAACCTGAGCGGCGATGGAAGCGCCCATGCGGTTCTTGCCACGAGCGAGGTCCACGAGCACAAGCGTCGTGTCCTTCTTCTGCAAGAGCTGCGGCGTGAGTGTCTTGCGAACGTCAGCGCACGGAGCAAAGGCACTAATCACAAGAGAAATCGGAGCAGTCACGCGGTGGCTACCCTTTTCATCCTGCCACACGGTGCTCATGCTCATGGAGTCCTTACCGACCGGAATCGTAATGCCAAGTTCCGGGCAGAGTTCCATACCGATAGACTTCACGGCTTCGTAAAGGTCAGCGCCATCGCCTTCGTAGTTCGGCGTAGCCATCCAGTTTGCGGACAAGTTTACGCGGCCCATATCCGGGACGCAAGCGGCAGCCATGTTCGTGAGAGATTCTGCAACCGTCATGCGGGCTGCAGCGGCCGGAGAAATGAGAGCGATCGGAGCGCGTTCGCCCATACTCATAACTTCGCCTTCGTACGTGTCGAGCGTTGCACTCGTCACGGCGCAGTCAGCAACCGGCACCTGCCACGGACCCACCATCTGATCACGGCAAATCATACCCGTCACGGAACGGTCACCGATAGAAATCAAGAACGTCTTATCTGCAACGGTCGGGTTAGCAAGCACGCGATGTGCAAGGTCCTTCACCGTCACGCCTGCCGGCACCACCTGAGAAGAGAGCGGGCGCTTCTGGGACTTTTCATTGCGGATCATGCGAGGCGGCTTGCCGAGGAGCACGCCGAGCGGCATGTCAATCGGAGTCGTGCCAAAGTGCTTGTCCGTAAGGGTCAAGTGCTTTTCAGGGATAGCCTCGCCCACTACAGCGTACGGGCAGCGTTCACGCTTACAGATAGCGTCGAACACATCGAGCTTGTCACCAGCAATAGCGATAACATAACGTTCCTGGGATTCGTTACTCCAGATTTCGAACGGGCTCATGCCCGGTTCGTCGTTCGGCACATTGCGGAGTTCAAACTTACCGCCGAGGCCGCCATCGTTCACGAGTTCCGGGAAGGCGTTCGAAAGTCCACCTGCACCCACGTCATGAATAAACGTAATCGGGTTTTCTTCGTTCATCGCCCAGCAGCGGTCGATGACTTCCTGGCAGCGGCGTTCCATTTCCGGGTTTTCACGCTGCACAGAAGCAAAGTCGAGAGATTCGTTACCGGCACCGTTAGCAACAGAGCTAGCTGCACCGCCACCAAGACCAATGAGCATAGCCGGACCACCGAGAACGATCAAGTGGTCACCCGGGTCAATGTGGCCCTTTTCGATGTGCTGGTGCTTGATGTTGCCAAGACCGCCAGCAAGCATAATCGGCTTGTGGTAACCGCGAACTTCGGTACCCTTTTCAGAAGAAACTTCCTGTTCGAACGTACGGAAGTAACCGAGGATGTTCGGACGACCATATTCGTTGTTGAATGCGGCACCACCGAGC